>Ga0315330_10000599_pt1 | contig 22807 bp, 13 predicted proteins | sample M140m34915metaG_FD_203453 | JGI IMG/M metagenome (GOLD analysis project Ga0315330, IMG submission 203453) | Ammonia-oxidizing marine archaeal communities from Monterey Bay, California, United States - M1 40m 34915 | ecosystem: Environmental > Aquatic > Marine > Intertidal zone | place: USA...
TCGATGTTGTTGGTTCTACCTACTGCTGCAGGAAAGACTGCAGTAGCATGGATGCTAATAGCAGAAAAATTAATTGAAAAAGTAGGAAAAATTTTGCTTATTGCACCCACCGTTGCATTAGTAAATCAGCATTTAAAGGGAATTAATAAAATTCTGGCTTTGAAAGAAATTGAGCCCATATCAATAACAGGACAGAATATTGCAAATAAAAGAGCAGCGATGTGGATATCTTCTAGAATAGTGATAGCAACTCCCCAAGTAGTAAGAAATGATATAATTAATGGGATTCTTAGTATTGAAGAATACTCATTGGTCATTTTTGATGAAGCTCATCATTGTACAGGAGAGCATGCTATGGCTCAAGTTGGAAGACTATATAATTCAAAATCTCAAAATCCATTGATACTTGGCATGACAGCTAGTCCTGGATCGAATATTTCCCAAGTAGAAGAAATATGTAAAAATCTAAATTTGGAAAGAATACACCTTAGAACTCCCGAGGATCCAATGATATCTGAATATTTATCAAATTTAGAAGTTCAAGAAATAAAAGTCAATGTTCCTGAAGAAATAATGGTGCTCACTAATCCATTGATACTATGGCAAAAAGGAATTGTGGATCGTGAAAGAAGATTAGGAATATATATAATGCCTGGAGAAATTAATCACATAGGATTATCTAACGCTATGGATAGAGCTAAAAAGGCAATCAATAGAGGGAAAAAAAGTGCATATTCTTCAATATCTCAAATTGGTATTGCAATGAGATTACATCATCTAATCAATCATATGCTTTGCCAAGGAACTGCTGCTTCAAGGGAATTCCTAAATAGATTAGAAAATGAGAATGACAATAAGTCTGTTAGAAATTTCATGAGAGATATTAGAATTCAAAAACTTCTGATAGAGATTAAGAAGAAGAATGAGATTCACTCAAAGGTAGGTGCAGTGAGAAGATTAGTTAGAGAAAGATTGAGAAGAAATTTAGATAGTAAAATAATAATTTTTGCAAGTTTCAGAGACACTATTACTGTATTAGATGAAGCGATGGGAGATTTAAAAGATGCTCGAGCCATACAATTCATAGGACAAACCAATAGATCCAGTGGCGAAGGTTTGAAACCCAAAGAGCAGATAAAAAGATTAGAAGAATTTAGGAACGGTTCTGCGAATATTCTTATTTCTACATCAGTAGGAGAAGAAGGATTAGACATTCCAACAGCAGATTTAGTGATATTTTATGAGCCAGTTTCTAGTGAAACTAGGACTATACAAAGAAGAGGTAGGACTGGTAGACAAAGAGAAGGAGAAATCATCGTATTGATTGCTGAAGGAACAAGGGATGAGAATGCTAGATCTGCAGCACTAAAGAGGGAAAAGAACATGCATAAAGTTGTTCAAAGGGTTAAAAGGAAATTATCCCTATCTAACCATATTGGTGAGAATAAATTAAATAATTTTAAAGTCAAAAAATATGATGAAATAATAGATGCATCAGAGTTTATACGGAAAGAAAAGGATTCAAATGCGCCTACTGTAGTTAAATTTGATGAAAGCAGGGTAAATATAGAAAGAGAGGAAATTAAGAGGGTTAAGTTAGAAAAATTTCGTTCTCTGGGCCAAACAGGTTTGGATGAGTTTAATTAAATCAATTGCCAATTACTGCAATCCTAGTCTTTAACTGAGCAAGTCTAGTATTGTGATGCCCAAAGGCAAAATCTAACATTTCTGTCATATGGATTATTGGCATATTAATGGGATAGTTAACTTGTCTAGATGCCTTGCCTTGATATACATCAAGAACGGTATGAGAAAGGTTACAGGCGCTAACAATAATCTCTGCCCCTTCATCTTTAGCATCCATAATTACATTTGCAGATTGTTTCAATACCGTAGGCTCTTCAGAAAGTAAACCAGGAACTCCAACGCTTTGGGTTCTACTATCCCAATCTACTGGATTCCCTCCTATTGATTTGATTAGTTTTTCAAGATATGAAGGGTCGAAGGGATTATCCTCTCCGCACATACCTGATTGTTGCATGTTAGGCCCATAATAACCTGCAATATTGAAATTTATAGGATTTTTAACCATCGAAGATACTTTTTCTAAGCCCACTTCATCAACCAGAACATGTAGTAAATGATGGACTTTTACAGAACCGTTGAATTGTAAACCACAAGTTTTATCCAATATTGTATTTACTTCTGCAAGCAATATTGGGTCATCATTTAGAGTTTGCAAATCTTCATTTAAGTTTCCAGATGTAGTGGCGCAAGGAGTAATTATATCCAAACCGAAATTCTCTGCCATAGCAAATGTTCGTGCGTTCAAGGTTAACTGCAGTCTTTTGTTTGCTTGGCGTATGATTCCTGCACCACAACTAGTTGCACCATCTAATGGCACTAGTTCAATATTCAAAGATCTGGCTATCGGAAACATAGTGTCATTAACCTCTGGTGCACTACTATGCGAAACATTTCCAGGATGATATGCATATCTCAAGGGCACTAAAATCTACCATCCAACTCATTAAATATTGCTACCACTTCATGATGCTTTCCTACGGAAGAATTGAATTGTCTAGGCATTTTTCCTATTCCCGCAGGAGGCAGTACCATTCCTAAGCCATCATTTATCATATTTCCACCTGTTCTTGTGAAACCAAGTAACATCCTGGCAGTGACTCCTGAAAATAAATTACTAAGTAATCCTAAAGGACCTAATACTTGTCTAAAAATGACTGTATCATTTACTTTACCACTACTTTTGACTGACCAAGTGTACCACCAAACATGCTTTCCATGTCTACCATTGAATGAATCTTTATTCAGTGAAGAAGTTTTTGCGTCCAATAATGCATCTGAGATAGAATCGAAAATAGAACTTTGGCGTCTTATTGGCGACAAATCCGTTTCAGCTTTGATGCCAATTGGAGAGGATAAATAAGTATCAATTTCTGATTTTTTATTAATTGAGGTGCGAGGGTCGTTTCTTCTAGCCCACGCACTAACAACCAAAGATGGACCAATGTAATTATCTGAGAAAGGAGTAGTGTCAGAGCATGCATGCAAAAGAGAGGAGCTTGAAAAATTCTTAATTGAATGCAAGTATGATGCAGTAGATTTGTCCATAATACCAATAGGTCCTTGAGAGGTGTTTTTACCTTCTCTAGTAGCAGCAACCATCCAAGGTTCACTAGATTCACGCTTTCTTTCTAATTTCCAAGTGTCAACAAGTAAATCTCTTATTACGTCAAAACAAGGCAGAGGAGCTAATCTCAATCTTATTGTTCCATCATCATTTAAAGGAAGTGTGTCTAAACGTAATGTACCTGGTAGAATTAATCTTCCATTTATTGAAATAGCCGTATTTGGATCTTCGCAGTGCCCATCTCTAAATGTCAACCTTCCATCATGTGAAGATTTTAGAGTTCTTAGAATTTCCAATACAGACATATGTCCCGGTAAAGAGCAGAGCCATGTATCTTTGCCTCTGGACTTAGACTCAGGATCATATCTGAAAATTGAAACTTCCACTTGTAGATAATCTGAAACCAAAGAAGGAATATTGAAACCATCATCTCCACTTGCTCCAACTGCATCCGAACCATCTACATAATTACGTATCAAATCTATTTTGTCTTCTTGGAAATTACCAGTTCCATCTACTGCAGACATATGAATTAGTGACTCTATAGTCCATTGAGTGGCTAAAGAATCATAATCAACATCACAATCAACTCTTGTGACAAGTCTATTTCCTCCTAACTCTTCGAATCGGCGATCCCAGTCTTTTCCTGATTGGCAAAACAATTCATAACTAGAATCTCCCAAGGAAAGAACAGAAAAATTTACCCCTTTTAAGATAGGATTATTTTCTGAATTAGCCTTTTGCCATAGCTCTTCAGCATTATCTGGCATTTCCCCTTCTCCCCATGTTGAACATACTATTAGCACTCTTTTATGATCCGAAAGAGAATTAAAATCGAAACCATCCATATCATAAACTGCCCCCAGGAGTCCGTATTTAGAGGACTCTTTGACAATCTTTGATGCTAATTCTTCTGAATTTCCAGACTGAGAACCAAATAATACAGAAAGGTTTCGGTCTCCAGACGCAAGGAAAGAATCTAATCCAATAACAGAACTATCGTCCGTAATTTCTTCATTGGAAGTACCCAAATTTTCATCAACCGGTGGCTCAGATTCTAAGGAGGAGTCGATAGCAATTATTTCAGTCAGACTACTTTCTACAGAAGCCATAAGTGGCAAAGTAGAATTAATCCAATTTTTCGCTGGTTCTTCGTAATCAACATCACAGTCAACACGCTGATAAATCCTTTTTGCCCCTCTAGAATCAAAGAAATTATCCCATTCTTTTCCTGATTCACAGAACAAATCGTATGAAGAATCGCCCAAGGCTAGTACAGAATAACTTACTCCTTTCAAAGAAAGATTTTCGTCAGCGTTAACTGCTTCCCATAATTCTTCAGCATTATCTGGTTGTTCTCCATCACCCCAAGTGCTACAGCAAATCAGAACTCTGTTGCTAGTGGAAATTTCTGTAACTGAGATCTCATCCATTGCTTTTACAGTAGCCATTAAGCCATGCGAAGCGGCTGCTTTACCCGCCTGGATTGCTATCTCTTCAGAGTTACCGGATTGTGACCCATACAAAATTAGGAGCGGTAGAGAGTCAGACATTGCAACACCTGATAGTTATACAACCCTTTCCACTAGTAGTCGATTATTATAAGTCTCGTTTTTTAAATTTCAAATGTAGTATAAAAAGTAGGGTTAATTACATCCCCATTCCATCGAATTCGCCACCTTCCATCGGGCCGGTGCTTCGACTAGAAATGACATCATCAATCCTAAGAATCATCACGGCAGTTTCAGAAGCACTTTGTATGGCCTGTTCAACCACTCTACTAGGCTCAAAAACCATTGCTTTTTCCATGTCTGCAACACCTCCTTCATATACATTAACTCCGAAAGTAGATTTACCTTCAGAATGTGCTTTTCGTAGATCTATAATAGTATTGACAGGATCTAGGCCAGCATTCTCGGCAAGAGTGCGTGGTATTACTTCGAGTGCTCCAGAAAATGCTTCAATCGCCATCTGTTCTCTCCCTCCAATTCCCTCAGCATAAGAACGTAGGTCTCTACTTATTGCTGCTAAAACAGAACCACCGCCTGTCAATACAGCACCATCTTCGTGTGCAACAGCAACAACTCCAATGGAGTCGTCGAAGGCTCGGCGGATTTCGTCCACGACATGTTCAGTACCTCCTCTGAGTAAGACTGAAACGCTCTTCGCTTCAGGACATCCTGTAATAAAAACCATATCAGAATCGCCTATTTTCTTTTCTTCCACCTTGGCGGCAACCCCTAAGTCATTAACAGATAAATCATCCACGTTTGTTACTATATTTCCTCCAGTTGCTTTTGATAATGCTTCCATATCACTCTTCTTAGCCCTCCTTATAGCGAAAATACCTGACTTTGCCATATGATGTTGCGCTAAATCATCTATTCCTTTTTGACAAATAATTACATTTGCACCAACTGAAGATATTTTATCTACTAATGATTTTAGATAATTTTCTTCTTCGGCCATGAATTTGGACAACATATTCGGATCTGTAATCTGTATTTTTGCATCAACTTCTGTCTTCTTTACTTCTATAGCAGAGTTGATTAAGGCTATTTTTGCTTCCGATACTACTCTGGGCATACCAGAATGAACTCTTTCTTTATCTAAAATAATACCATCTATAAGAGAGCTGTCTTTTATCGAACCTCCTTGTTTCTTTTCGACCTTAACATCATCTAAATCAACGATTGTCATGTCATCGGCATCTTGTGCAACTGCTAAAACTGCACGTACACTTATATCTGCCAAGAATTCCTTGACTGCTCCTGCACTTTTCCCAGTTAATGCTGTCTTTGCTACTTCTTCCAATGTTTTAGGAGATACTGCAATAGCATGTTTCTCTATTAATTCGGCCGCTTTGTCAGATGCTAGCCTAAAACCTTCACAAATTACTGTTGGGTGGACATTTTGCTCAACTAAATCTTCACTTCTTTTCAACAACTCTCCGGCTATTACTACGGCACTTGTAGTTCCATCATAACAATGCTGTTCCTGAGTTTTTGCTATCTCTATGATCATTTTTGCTGCTGGATGTTCTATATCCATTTCTTTTAGAATAGTGGCACCATCATTTGTGATTACTACATCGCCCATACTGTCAACTAGCATCTTATCCATTCCTTTTGGACCTAGAGTAGAACGTACTGCATCGGCTACAGCCTTTGCAGCAGCTATATTGTTACTCTGGGCAGTACGGCCACTAGTCCTTTGTGTTCCTTCTTTCATGATAAAAATTGGTTGTTGTCCGTTATACATTGAAGCACTTCCGTTATACTCTTACATCTGCCACTGTATTGTTAGTCATAAGCCCTCGCACAATATTATTTTGAAAATTATTCATTTATATTTTCATCCAACCATTCTTGGCCATAATGTTCCCACTGTTCCATGGTCCAACCTTCAGGCAATCCATTTTCCGGGAGAGGAGGTAAATCTGGCAACTCAGAAGTAATTGGAGGAGGTTGTTGAAATATTTCCTTAGAACCTCCGAACATTGAATTAGCAACTTGATCTGAAGATGGTAATTCTAAATTAGGAGTAGTTTTTTCTCCATCCCAACCATCTATAGTCATATTATAACCATCCAAGGTAGAGATTTCTTCCAATGGTGCATTAGCCTTTCTAATAATGCGCAGTGCAACTGAAGATATTCCTATAAATGCTACAGATCCGATAATCATTACCAGAACGTTGCCAGTAATCCAAGCAATATTTCCAGCATCAGGGCCGGTTTCTATTGGTTCGGGTTTGATCAAGTTGATAGATACAGTTCTAGTAGAAACATCTAATTCACTGCTAACTACTAATGAAACATCAAAATCTACTTGATTCATTAACAGATTCTCAAGATCTTCAGACCTTACATCAAGATATATTGTCACTTCCCTCTCCTCTCCTGCTTTGAGGACAAAATTGCCATCTTCTTCGCCCAACCAAGCCCTGTATATTGTATACTGATTCTCGAGTTCGACCTCAGTCCTTACTTGTTGATCTTCAGTGGGATGCATGCTTGAGATAGTAAAAGAAAGAGAATAATAGTCTCCTGCTTCAGAAATTTCCATAGCATCAGAAAACTGTGAGGGAGGAGATGTGCGAAGCCACCCTACTGTTCCTACATTGAAAAGAGCCTCTCCACTACTCATTACTGATGCATCATTTCCAGAAGATTCAACGCTTGTAGCTTCCAAAGTTATCTTCCTTGAGCCATCAGCATCTGCACCAAATGAATAACTCACAGATAAATTATAAGATGTACCGGCTGGTATATATGGAGTTCTACCATTATTTAGGCCTGAAGCTGAAGTAAATACATCCGAGACATGAGAAAATGATATATCGAAGGCATCAACAGTGTTCCCCCTATTCCATATTTCCCAACGGAGAGTCCTATCATCGCTACCTGCACCAAATATTTCTTCAGTCATATCTAAATCAGGAATTTCAACAAGATATGTGACAGGTACAGTTACATAGATATATGCGCTAAATGAATAATCAGCATCAATCTTACTAGTTGCAGTTACTTTAACTTCATATGTTCCATTCTCAACTCCTTTATTCATAGGTAAAAGTAGTGAGATTGTAGTATCTCCCCCATTTGGAGGTATTCCAGCCGTTAACTCCGTACTAGTGGTTGGTAGTAATTGCCAATAATCAGTTGATACAGAAATATCAAATGACTCTTCAGTATTTCCATTATTGATTAAGAATATCTCTACAACTTTTCCAAAACCATTGGCCGGAGCAAATAATTCATTTTTAATAGGAGCCACGACTAAATCGTGATAGACTGGTACTTCAATGTAGAGAACAGTTTCTGCCTGGAATATAGCAGGAGATCTGCCATTTGCAACTAATGTTAGAGTGTAAATTCCTGGTGCGAGTCCTTCGGGGACAGTAATTTCTGCATTTAGTACAAACTCTTCATTTATCGAAGAGTTGAGTAATGATATTAATTGGCCATTAGAAGCATCATACCATTTTATGTATTCTGAAGACCATTCATTCGTGTCAAAAGAACCTCCCAAATTCCACGTAGCAATCTGATTGCCATTATTCTTCATATTCATTGTTATGTTTGCTTTATCGCCAGGCAAAAGTGTTGCTGCAGGGTTAGATAATTTATCTGGAGATAAAGTGATTGAATATGTAGGCTCAACTTTAACAGGTATAACTAATGCGAATTTTGAATTATTTTGGATTCCATCATTTATATCGACTATCCAATCAATTTCTTGGACTAAAGTTCCATCAGGTATAGATAAATTAAACCAAACATCTGTAACAGTTCTTGCTTTAATGACTTTACTAACTACATAATTATCATGATCGACTAGATTATTGGAATCTATTCTCAATGGATATTTATACATCCAAGACTGATTGGATAGGATAGTGAAATACCTCAGAGTAATATCAATATATCCTTTGTTCATTATCCTACAATGAAGAGATGGGGGGCTTGGATCAGCCGCTAGAACAATGTAAGAATTAGGCAATGGATCATTACATTGTGCGTCTAGCGTGTATTCTGGATATCTCTCAATTCCAAAAATTAAGAAAGAATCGAGATGAATTCCTTCGTTAGCATCAGATCCATCTGATAAGAACAGAAGTGAAAGGGTGAAGCCATCGCTCTGATGTAAATCGGAAACATTCCATATTAACCTAGACCAATCTCCCTCATTAGTAGATAGATTTTGCTCGGTATAATTATAATAATGAGTTTCATATCCAGAATCGGTTTCTAATAATATAGAATCGCCGTTGTCCATTTGCCCCCAAGCATTGGTTACAATTTGCATTGAATAATAATTTGGACTTCTTATTTTGACCTTACAAATATATTGAGAATAAAGTGATGACATGGCTGAATTGAAGCTCCCTTGACCCAGCCCATGTTCATATCCGTCTCCCCAAATGCCATCAGAACAACCATCTTGATTACTGGTTGTCACCCAAGCCCAATGAAGTCTGTCATACCTATTTGATGCATATCTATCGCTATCATCTCCTGAAACTTTCCAATGCCAATCTCCATTTGCACTGTTATTATTTTCCATTCTCCAAGTCCCAGTAGGAAAATCGCCATCCAAAGTTTGTCCATTTTGTTCATATCCAGCACCAAACCATGTTGGCCTTCCATAACCTTGCGGCATGTTAGTACAATACTTTCCTTCATTACCTTCATCGCCACAATTACCATTCTCCATATCATCAGACCATGCCGCTACAGGAACTTCTCGCTCTACCACATTATTACCAGTATTTCCATCTTGCAAACCGGCATCAACAGTTCCAACTATAACCATTCCTCCGCCTAATAAACCATCTTCATTTAATGTACTATGAGCAGTATTGGGCGTCCAAACAAAGTCTAATCTTTCAGATTGTGAGCTCGATAAAGTAACATTGAATGTCCATTCTTTTATCATGAAACCTATTGGATGCCATATTTGAAGAGTAGCGTTTGCAGTTACTTGGGTAGGCTGGAATCCTAATTGAATGAATGTCACATTTATTTGTATTGGAGTACCTTTAATCAAATATTCTTGAACTGAAGAATTAGGCTGTATCCATTGCATTGGAGTCCCAGAGGAATTGCCTAATTCTATGTCAAGAGCCCTAAAATCTACAGCATCTGATCTAGGACTTACCTGTGAATCATCAGGATTATCGAAATTTGTAGATGTTAACACAGGATAGGCACTAACTAGAAGAAAGGTAATGACGATGACATAAGAATAGAGACTACGCATGTACAAGTATTTGGGATGAACTTTTATCTATGAAAGTATGGGGTGGAAGTTTAGTGAGTAATAAATTTGGAATTTAAAAAAATGTGTTAAAATGATAACTCTTAGATGGACATCAAATGAAGACCTTATGTCTGTTGAATGTGGCGTGAGAGTGTGAGTGTAGGCGGGAATTTACTAAAACGGTTTCACTTATTGATAATCATAATATGTCAAGTTACAATTGTTCCAACCTTTCTATTCTCAATTGCGTATTTAATAGATTTAGATCTTGAAAATGCAAGTATCGGACTGAGGACGGAAATGATCAGCTGGATTATCATAGCAGGAATAACCTATGGAATTATTTCTCTTGGGCTTGCTTTAATAATGAGTGGATATACTCCTTTTTATGTTTCAAACAATGGAGGTTGGCTTGCTGTAATGAGATTAAGTAAGAGGATTAATGATCCCGAATTAATCGATAGAGCGAGATTGAATGCATATAATACTCCACATGGTACAATGAGTAGGTTAGTGTATAATAAAATAAAAAAAGAGAATTTCGATATAATGACAGTCCATGGAGGTTTACAATTATTAGCGATACCTTTGCAAGTAATTCTCATTGCTGTTCCTCTAATAATAATGGAAGGTATGCCAAAAGATCTGATTAGGTCTGACTCTGCATTTCAATTAGGAATAATAGGCTATCTTATTGCATTATGGGCAGCAATTAGGATACATCCATTAATTTCTTCTAGATTAATTGGTTTGGCATACTTGTTAAGAAATATTTTAGGAAGATTCGGGAGGATATCATGGACAATGCCATTAATCCTTTATTGGATATTTGCAAGATTTTTCCTAGCATTGTCATTAGGTTGGTTGGGCATTGATTATGAGCAATGGCATGAGATGCAGTTGGAAAAAATAGTAATAAAAACTGTAGTGGATGAAGCCGTAATTCCTGAAAAGGCTTTACTTGACTCAATTGTAGCGATTTCAGTTCTACCTATGGCCACATTTACTACTTTCTCAGTACTCAGTGGAATGAAAGAGATGCCAGAATGGATGCTAGGTCAAGAAGAGAAATTAAAGAATATAAATATAAGTTCTCTGGAATTAAATAACGAAAAAGAAGATAGTAGTGATGATCCATTTGGTTTTTTTAATAATGATTAGTTACAAAAAATAATCTAAAGTGAAATTTAATAATTTCCAACCTGAACCTAGAAATAATCCAAAGGCAACTATATTTGGACCATATAAGAACAAAAATAATCCAGAAATCAAAATTAAGAATGATAAGAAGAGATTTTCTTTGTCAATAGTATTGAAGTAACTAATAAAACGTAAAGATAATGGGATAAAAAATCCTATTGAAAAGTATAGAATATTAAGAATAAAGTGTAACAAGTTACTCTCCTCTTAATTCAGAAAGTACTTCTTCAAGACGGTCCATTCCTTTAGATATTCCTTCCTTGTCGAGCGTGTAAGCAAATCTCAAGTGGCCTTCACCTGCTTCTCCAAATGCAGTTCCCGGAGAACAAAGTACTCCTCCCTTTTCTAAAATAGCTATGGCTAACTGCTCACTGTTATATCCATCAACTTGGACCTTAGGAAAAACATAGAAAGCTCCATCTGGAACGTGACATGAAACGTCTTTCATTGAATTAAGCCTATTACAAATTAGATCTCTTCTTGACTTGAATTCTGCACACATTAATGATGGATAATCAGAAGCGTTATTCATGGCTTCTAATACTGCATATTGCATTGCATCATTGCTACAAGCAGTAACATAATATTGCATTTTATTTATCTCCACCATAGCATCAGAATCAGGAGAAAGTACATATCCAATTCTCCAACCTGTCATTGCAAATGTTTTTGAAAAGGAATTGATTAAAAATAATTTATCATGGCCAGCACCTAAAAAGGAAACATGTTCTTCGTTGTATATTATTCGATCATAAACTTCATCTGTAATTATCCATAAATCATTCTTTTTGGCAAACTCAACAATATCATCACGTTGATTTTTAGAAACTGTTGCACCTGTCGGATTGCTAGGAAAATTAACTAATATTGCAACTGTTTTTTCATTTACTCTTGACTCTAAATCGGCAATTGTTGGTACAAAACCATTATCAAAATTACAAGGATAGAAATTTGGCTCACCACCACAAATTACTGCATGTTGAGGATATAGTGGAAAATATGGCTCAGGAATTAAGACATTATCACCTGGGTTTACTATAGCTAAGAATACATCTAAAAGGGCATTTGTCCCACTCATTGTTATGCATACGTTTGATTGATCTAAATTTGGAGATAAATGAGTCCATTCGTCGGCTATTTTTTCTCTTAATTGTGGTAACCCAGCAGTAGTAGTGTACTTATTTTTACCCTGTTGCATTGCAAGATTGAAAGCCTCAATGGCTAATTTTGGAGGTTGAAAATCTGGCTCTCCTAGGCCAAATTGTACTGTATCGTCCCCCGCCATATCGAACATACGCCTTACTCCTGTAGGCCGTATACTGTTTGCACGGTCGGAGAACCTCGCCATGGGCTGTCGAGGGATGGCTAAGGGTTTTAAGAAGAATTGATAAAAGTCATCAAAATAGCATTAAGGCATCAGTCATCGATTAGTTGTGCGTCTAAAGCGTTATCAGAATCAAATTTCTGAGATTTGTTAATTCTAGAAGAATTAATAAAGTTAGTATCATTTTTTCTCTGCAACATAATAGAATATCCAGCAACAAAAACAAATAGACACACAGAAATAAGAGTTAAAATAGAAAAGGGTTGATACTGGATATTATTGGAGGAGACATACACAGTAATCAATACTGGTAGAGAGTGCTGATCATCAGATATTGCTCTAACTTCTACTTCATGATAACCACCAGATAGTTGGCTATGAAAAATTGGCAAATTCCAAATTAAAGGTGTTAAAGGGCCTATTTCAGAGGATGAATCATTGTCTCCTGACAATATCTGATTAGGAGCAAAGAAAGTCCAAGAACCACTGTCTACACGATATTGCATACTCTCGACACTTCCCATTTGCCCCCATGTATGCCCTATTATCTCTACACAATCTGAGCAAGAAGATGTATTTTCATAATTTACAGAAAGTAAATGATTTTGGATATATGGATCCATGGAAATAGTCTGATTAGTTTCTTTGAGGTGTATAGCAAGAGATACTGCAGCAAATGCATCTACCATCCCATATCCAAAATCTCTGTTCCAGTAAGGATCTATGTCTGGAGCACTTGGTTCTCCTTTTCTTTCAGAAGTTTGCTTGAGTACTTCTTTGATTTGTATTGGAGTTAAATCTTCATTCGCTTCAATTAATAATGCGATTATTCCAGAAACAGAAGGTGTTGCATATGATGTACCACTGCCTCTGCCAGTGTAGGTATTCTGTGATGCATCACCTCCAATGAAATTATTGCAACCTCCACTAGTAACGCAGGCTTCTGCTTGGATTATATTTGATCCAGGTGCACTTATTTCAGGCTTTAGTTCATCTAATGGATTGCCATTGCCATTATCTTTTCTTTGGCCTCTGCTGGAGTAACTTGCTACAGTATCATCGTCCCTATCAATCGTATTCTGATCATCAGTAGCCCCTACTGTGATAGATAATGATGAAGACCCCATGCCAGATAAACCGTCATTATCAGGGCCGTCATTTCCTGCTGCCACTGAAACGGATATTCCTGCTTCCATTGCTTCATCTAATATTCTGCTATGCATATCAGTGCCATCTGAACCCCCATTTTCGTGACTTGTTATCCCCCAAGATAAAGAGATTATATCAATTCCGTAATCTTCTTCTTGCGCTCCTTGCCAAGCATCATCTCTATGATCTATAATCCACTGGATACCATTCATTGCAGATTCATAGAACTCTTGTTCAAGTAAATAATTCTCAAAAGGTCCTGCTCCTACATCAGTACCTATCCTAACATCAATTAGTTTGGCATCTGGAGCAGCGCCAGTAAAATTAGAGATACTTCCGTCAGCCTCAACTCCTGTTGAGCTAGCCATACCCATGCATGCAGTGCCATGCTGATTTGCGTCATCAGGATCAAAAGTTCCATCAGTTGGCCTTACTCCAAAACCTGCTAAAACACAATTGGGATCTGAGGGATTATAACAAACTGCATCATAGCCTGCAACGAATTTTTCACTCAATCCCGGATGTTCATTGTCAACTCCAGTATCAGTAAGTGCAATATTAACGCCTTTGCCAGTGACTCCTAAGTCCCATGCCCCAGGATAAAAACTTGAATTACTAGCTTTTACAGAAGGAGTTTGGATGTCGCCGTAGAAAATAACTGAACCATATCTTTCAACCATTACTACATCTTCAAAATTTGTTAATTCAATGGCTTGTTGTTTCTCAACAGGACCTAATAAAAGGGCTTTTACGGATTCTAATTCTAGACGTATGTCAAATCCCATATTCATCAATTTTATTTTATCTTCCTCAGTTATTTCTCGAGAAAAGGAAATCCCAATATTTACAGGACCATTAGCATTTTGAATAGAGTCATGAATTCCATTTCTATCTAAATCTAACGAGGTAGTCATCCACCAAGGATCTGGATTTAGCCATGTAACATCTTTCTGAGGAGGGAATTCAAATCCCTCAAATGATGAATTAAATTTTTGATATGTTTTGTTATCAATGTCTGATGTCGAATAAATACTGCCCATAAGTGAAGATGTTAAAATGAATATTAGAAGTATTGCAACTTTGCCATCTCTCATGAGCATGCGACACGGAAATGTTTATTCAAATAAACTGACACATGTTAAATTACGTAATAAAAAGGTGGTGGGGGCACTGGGATTTGAACCCAGATCAGCAGGTGTCTTCCGCCTAGCGTGCACCTGGCAGGCGCACGCTCTCGGGTTGCGACAGGTCGGTGCTCCAGTTGGTCATCAAAACCATCAGAAAACCATCTCGTCGTCATTCCCGTGCAACTGGAGCCCGCTGTACTACCAGGTTATACTATACCCCCGTAGGGATATCAATGCGAGAAACCCTACTCTTATGATGGTCTCGGTCATAATGATTAAATTAATGATAAATTTATGACAAAGGACCAAAAATAATACTTAACAATATCCACAGTCCGAATATAGTGGATGCAATTCCCCATGCTCTAGGCCTTAATCCTATACTCATTTCTCCAAAGATTCTTGAAATTGGGCCGAAAATTAAAGCTAAATTACGTAAAATAATTATTGAAAAACCTGCACATAGTATGAACAAAGTAAGGAATAAAATAGCTATTAAGGGGCCAAATAAACCTGATCTAGCGATTCCACCAATTCCTTGAGAAATCATATCCGGTGTCTTCAGCCATAAAAGCCAAGCAAGCCAAAGACCCAAGTATGCGTCTTCACTAAAACTTTCTTTAGATTTCCAAGAACGATAACTATCTGGTAATTTATTATATGCTAAATTGGCTAAAAATTCAATTTCAATTATTTTTCCTGATTTCAAAATAGAAACACCGTGATAAGTAAGTAAACAAGCTAATAAAACCTCAATCCAAATCCAAAAGAAACCTAGACCTAGAGAAGAAAATAATGCGACAGGTAATGCCCAATATGCAAATCCGACTACTGAAGAATACAGTATTAATAAACTACCTGCACCGGGTATAAGAGGATCTTCAGGAAATTTGAATTGTCTTTCTCTGGGCATAGCCAGAACAATTAGTGGCAAGAATGCAGTCGAAAAAACTAGTGAAATAATCTGAATTGGATTGTTACCAGACCCAAATGAAGCTTTAATTGATGCTTCTTCGATTTCTGATGAAGACATTGATCCAGGCTTCCATTCCGTAATGAATCCAGCAGAATCAATAACTAAAACAGCGTCACTGGCCCTATTTGGTAGAGATAAACCCATTCTAGAATCATATTCATCTATTAATAAAGGCCATGAACTGTTTAGTCTTTCCGAATAAGAATCTAAATAACTTGCTTCCAAACCCTCGCCAGTTGCAATCTGCACATATGAAATATCTACTTCCGAATTCTTTAATGATTTGGAAAAATCATCATACTGAAGTAATGCATTCGGAGAACCATGTTGAAACATTCCAATAACCACTACTTCTGAATCTCCCATTATGTCAGAGAGAGTCATAGATTTTGTATCGGGGTTGTGAGAAATTAACATGAATGGCGGCACTGCACCATTTTCTCTAAAGGGTTCAGAATCAATATCTGGTAAGCCGACTGCAGGGCCAAGACTGGCGAAAGCGAGTAGTATAATTACACCGTATGCAGGGAGAGGTAACATTGCTTCCTTAAGTGAAATAAATATCCACCCCAAAATGCCTATTGGGATGATGATTGCTGCCCACATTCCATTGACTAGAGATCGTGGATCATCCGGGACAATAAAACGTAAAATAATAATTATGTTACAATCATTCGCTGGATCTTGATCTGAAAGATCGATGCACATATCAACCATGTAATTACCTGATTCTAATGGTTTATCTGACGACCATGTGTAAGTTGTTCTATTATCTTCCCCAACTCTAATTCCTTGAGGGTTCTCAAAATGATACTGCCTTAAATCTTCATTGTCCCATTTTCCGTGGTACATACTACTCCATTCAGTTGGCCCGATGATCTCAAAAATTTGATGAGAAAAGTCATCTAACCCCCATGGAGAAATTGGAGTCATTTCTACTCTAACCATTCGATTTGCATCAACTAATGCTTCAACTTCAATATCCAATAATTGTCCTTCGAACATTATTCCTGAGGTTACATCATAGTTCCCCCATAGAAGTGCCCCTGATTCTACGCATTCATGTCTAACATTTATTGAGAGATCTATAGTATCACCTTTATTCATACTAACATTAATTTGCCCTCCTTGAACTGAGAATTCGTGTGGAGAAGTGTATCCTTCAGACATTGAAATAGATTCTGTATATTGATTAGAAATAACGGAAACTCCGCCCATCAACAGAGAGACTTCGAATTGAGTTTCAGAACCAACTGGACTAGGAAGGAAATCAGAAGCCTCACAGGAATTACTACTGCCACCTTCCAGAGAGGCAAACAGAATTACAGAAATATTACCTTCAAATCTGAAAGGTTCGATTATAGGAGAGGATTGTACATTTAATATATTTGGATTCAAAGTTGAGCTAGTTCTACTAAATGAAACACTTCCTTGAGGAAATCCAGTTAAAACAGACCAATTTCTGTCTAAAAATGGTGAATCTCCATCTCCTTTGATAAAAAGCATATTATTATCTGGATAATCATAAGAAATTCCTGGTCCATTGTTCTCCTCAATTGTTTGAGCACTTGAAAATGTAGAGATAAACAAAAATGTAATCAATAACAATAATATCGATATTTGATGACAATTGTGTCTTTTTGAAGTCATGATAATACCCATTTATTTAGAAGATTAAAGGAAAAATTGAATCGCCCATATCGCTGCAATCGCACCAGAAAATGTTGATATGAAGTTTACACTGTGTTTTCCGAGGTATCCACGATTCTCAAATAATGCTCCCAGTAAAGAATCTAATTGACAACCGAGCCACCCTATTACTGTAATACATAAGAAAAGAAAAAATGGAGGAGTAGAATCTCCATTCAAAGCACCCAATAAAGTAGAAATTATTGCAACTATTAATCCTCCATAAAAGGCAGCTACGGTGCCAGTAGGAGACATTCCTCCATTAGTTCCTGCAGGAACTGCTTCTAAAGTCGTAATGATTCTAGTTCTGGGATCTAAACTTCCTATCTCTGATGCAAGAGTATCTGAAGAAGCAACCGCTACACATGCACAAAAGGCCGCATAAGCATAATCATGGCCCCCTAAAAGATAATTAATTATGGCGATTATTGATGCCCCTCCTCCGTTTGCAAGAACATTTTTCCAACCTCTCTTGCCCTCATTAGATTCCTCAACTGAAAGTAATGATTTTTCTTCATATCTCCATTTAGTCACTATAGATGACATTATTAAAAAAGACATTAGGACTATTAGCCAAGTCCAATGACCCAGTAAAGATACCGATAATCCAACCGTTAGAGCCGCCAATAGGCCACCCAAATCTAAGAAATCATAGAGTCTGGATACAAGTAATAGTATCCCTACTAATATTAGTGAAATCAATAGTTCAATTGTCACTTCCACTCAGACCCCATGTTGCTGTTAGTATATGTTATCAAGAAGCATTCCCCTATTATCCTATATTTATGATTTTAATCATTCATGTTATTTGAATCTAAAATTTTTATACCTTTCAATAATTGAGTGGCTATGAATAATATAGATAAAATCAGTATTAACGTCCAGATTATTGATATCAATGAAGAATAAGTTTCACCCAATCCGTAATATACTGGGATAAAGTAAGATAGATAAGAAGTAGCATTCCAAAATGAATGCCCAAGGATAGCCAGCACTATTGCCATAGATATTGACTTTGGTGGCATTATACCTGAAGGTAAAAAGGAGCTAAATGTCATAGATAATCCATCATTAGATAAATTATTTGATTTCGAGAAATTTTTAATCTCAAATTGATCGAATATTTGGCCAGAACTGTCAAGCAATAGCCAAGGAGAATTAGTTTTAACAGAATCTGAATTATTTTTTTCTAGAATTGAATTAAAAGATATATCTGAGCCATCATAACCAGATAAATCTCCATCTCCATCAAAATCAATACCCACGCCTTCTATAAAATCAACAGCGTCTTGGGACCAGGAATTGGCATACCATTCTAACTTAGTCTTGAAATCTTTTTCTTTAACTAACCAACCCAATGCAGTACCAGTTACTGCAGTCCATACTGCATGACCGGGAATAGATCCAATTCCTCTAATCAGGATTGTAATAGTTATTCCCAAGGGCCCGCCCATTAATGAGATTCCAATATATTGAAAATTTTCTATCAAAGCGAAACCTAATCCTACAGTAAAACCTACTTGAAAGCCATGTTTTGGTCCTTTTATTGATGGTAAAAATAGCGCCACTGCAATTCCTTTGAAAATTTCTTCACAAAATGGGGCACTGATTGCAAGTAAGCATAAATCACTGGCCCATAAAGGGAATGTGGAAGGGATGATTGCAGGTGCAGCAAAACTATTGAAGATAAATGCTGGAAATGCTGAGGCCATACCTGCTAGTAACCATGACTCAGCATCTCTTCTCTTTGTAGGTAAACCCAATGATTGTGTAGAAGTTCCCCACCAAGCAAGTACAGGCAAAGAAAATCCAATTAACCACAATGGAATTGCAATGATTACAAATAATAATACTCCAAATAATTCAGTAGATTGAGAGAAAAACAAGACTGAAACAATAATTCCGGCCAAAACTACTGAGATAAAAACAAACCATAATTGATTTGTAGGAGGCAAATCGAGTACAGAATCATCCCTTATTATGTATCTTTTTAATTCTGTCTTCATATCTGTTTGCAATGAACCGCCAGAAGGTAGAGGATGGAGATATTGTCCTTTCAAACTTGGAGAAGCTAATTTAACATGAATTAACCGAGGCCTGTACAGACGTAATATGATGAAAAGAAGTGGCATACTACAAAGGCTACCTGATAATGTCATGATTGGGTTGCTGTCCATAATTCCAATAATGATGAAAAGAGATGTGTATAATAGAAAAAAGGCAGGAAGAACAGTACCTATCATACTAAAATAAATTTTCCATGGACTACTTTTTCTAGCTATTCTGATATCATCGGGAGATTTAGTTAGCCTAATTGGATTAGGAATTCTGAATTTTCTATTTTGAGAATCTACAATGATTTTCTCATCACTCATTATCAACAAATCCTAGTGCCACTCAGATCGCCCATCACTCTTGATGTACAAAGCATCCGGTGCGGTTTTTCATCACAGTGGCATACCTCCGAAGAGGCATCTACATATTGGATTTCGCACACTTACATTATTGCTCCACATAGGCCACAAAATAATTCATTTCGTTTGTTATCCTTTTGCATCGTCCACTGGCCGCAAGCGGGACAGGGGGGCAATCCTCTCTCACTTGGCTTAACTGGGGGGCCACGAAAAGGTCTTTTCTTGGTAACTCTATACCATCCTTTTTTTGGCCTCTTCACTTTAGGCAACTAATCACCATACATTGCAGAGAGGTATTTATTCAAGATACTTCTCATTAATTCTAATGTGCCAAAATGGAAGTTTAATACAAAATTTATGATACCGACGGGATAATTTACTTTACCTACATCACAATGCATGCAAATTACAGTAGTTGGTGCCGGAGTCTCGGGCTTATCAACTGGAATAAGATTATTAGAACAAGGATACAATATAAAAATAATCTCTAAGGAATTTAGTCCAAATACAGTTTCAGATGTGGCTGCAGCATGGTGGTATCCATTCCTTGTAGAGCCAATTGAAAAAACAAATAAATGGTCATCGGAGTCTTTTAATGAGTTTTTAAGGTTGAAAAATGAAGGCCTAGAATGCATTACTATGCGACTAGGAAGAGAGTATTTGGAAGAAAAAACCGATCCTCCTGGATGGAGTAGAGATATTCCTCACTTCAGAATTCTTGAATCCGAAGAAATAATAGAAAATTACAATTTTGGTTGGGAATTAGAGGCACCCGTTATAGAAATGCACCTTTATATGCCTTGGTTACTATCTAAATTCAAGAAATTAGGGGGTTTAATAGAGGTTAATGAATTTGAAAGAATTGAAGAAGTACCCGGCGACATAGTTGTAAATTGTTCAGGTCTGGGGGCAAGAACTCTATCAAATGATGAGGAAGTAATTCCTGTAAGAGGGCAAGTTGTTTACATTAAACAAGATCCAGGTTTTGGCCGATACGATCAACAACCTGAAAGTTTGACTTATACAATACCACGTAGAGATGTGACTGTTCTTGGAGGGACTGCTCAAATAGGAGATTGGGATGAATCAATCAGAGAAAGGGATAATGAAAGTATACTTTCAAAGTGTGAATTACTATGGCCTGAATTAGATAGAAAGAATATCATAGGCACAGCCGTGGGTTTGAGACCATCTAGATATGAGCTTAGGCTTGAATTAGAACTAATCAACGGTAGAAAAGTAATCCATAATTATGGCCATGGAGGAGCAGGAGTGACTCTCTCATGGGGGTGTGCAGATGAAGTGACTAATATTGTAAAAATCAATATGCAGATTTAGTTGTACTGATAACTACAGCACCTATCTTGTAAGGATCTCCATTTGAAGAAGGTCTTCTATCTTCTAATCTACCCATCCATCCATCTTCAACAGTACCTATGGGTATTCTAATTGAAGCTCCTCTATCAGAAACGCCATATGAGAATTCATGTATTGACTGCGTTTCATGTAAACCGGTCAATCTCTGTTCATTGTGTGCACCGTATACGTCCATGTGTTTCTTTATGTTTTGGCCAAAGGCATCACAGACTTTGTTGAAGATTTTCTCATCTCCACAGGTTCTAAGAATAGTGTCTGAAAAATTGACATGCATTCCAGAACCATTCCAGTCTGTCGCACCGAGAGGTTTTGGATGCCAATTGATTTCTAATCCATATTTTTCAGCATTTCTTTCAGCCAAATATCTAGAAACCCAGATTTGGTCACCTGCATTTTTCGCACCTTTGGCGAAAATCTGATACTCCCATTGCCCTACTGCGACTTCGGCATTGATTCCTTCAACATTTAATCCTGCATCTAAACACATATCCAAGTGTGCTTCAATGATATCTCTACCAAATGTATTTGATGCCCCAACGGAACAATAAAACTGTCCTTGGCCAGTTTGATCTCTTGGAAATCCGAAGGGAAGATTCGTTTCAGGATCCCATAAGAAATACTCTTGTTCATAACCAAACCAAAAATCATCATCATCTTCATCAATTGTTGAACGCCCATTTGTAGGATGAGGGGTGCCATCTGCATTGTAAACCTCACACATTACTAAATATCCATTTATTCTATCTGGATCAGGATATATAGCAACTGGTTTTAGTAAGCAATCAGAACTATTTCCTGCAGCTTGTTGTGTTGAGCTTCCATCAAAAGACCATTGTTTACAATCCTCTAGATTTCCTGAGAAATCCGATTGTATCATTGTCTTACTTCTTAGTGTCTGTGTGGGTTCATTACCATCTAACCAAATGTATTCTAACTTAGCCTTATCTGTCATATCAAATCGCCTGTTGGTACGGTTTATTATATGTTCGATTGATAAGATTAATTTATCTATATTATTTGAATTACTAATAATTATATAATAAATGATACAAATGATAATAAAAAAACTAATTATTTAATCAAACGTATAAATAAATATATTTATATTTATAATTAATTAAACAAATGATTAACTGGTAATGAATGTAGAAGAAAATTTGAGTTCAATAATTAAAATCTATTTATGGTGGACGTGCCGAGATTTGAACTCGGGGCCTCTTCCATGCCAAGGAAGCGCGCTTCCAAGCTGCGCCACACGCCCTTTGATTATCCGTTTGACGGTGACCATTTAAGGAGAATGGAATACGAAGGCATAGGCAGGTAAGAGAAAATGGTTAGTATCCCGAGAACACCGAGTATACCTGATGGGCTTATAGGAGAAATAAAATCTCTTCTTGAAGGGAAAAATGCCCCTTTTCTTAATCATTTAAGTAGAGAAGTGAAATTAATTTGGACAGAAAAGGGAGAGTCTCGACTAGGATTTACAAGATTTGAATGTGATCATAATGAACTATTCAGAAGGAGAAGATTGAAATTATCACCTGGCCCAATTACAATTGCACTTAATCCAATTCTTAGTAGAGATGAAGCATTGTACTTGCACACTCTGGTACATGAATTGATACATGCAGCAGGA
>Ga0315330_10000600_pt1 | contig 22806 bp, 17 predicted proteins | sample M140m34915metaG_FD_203453 | JGI IMG/M metagenome (GOLD analysis project Ga0315330, IMG submission 203453) | Ammonia-oxidizing marine archaeal communities from Monterey Bay, California, United States - M1 40m 34915 | ecosystem: Environmental > Aquatic > Marine > Intertidal zone | place: USA...
GATACACGGCTGCCAGCCAGTATGACCTGAAGTACACCTATGCCAATGGTGTGATCCACACCTGCAAGAGCACCACAGCCAGCGCCTGGCATGGTGGTGTGATCGACAAGAACAGGCAGCAGCACGGTATCAAGTTTGTGGGTGCAGATGGCTGGATCTGGGTGACACGTGACAAGATTGACGCCAGCGATCGCGACATGCTCAGCGAGCTGCCGGACAGTGCTCCGCGTGTGTACCATAGCAGCGACCACATGGCCAACTTCATAGACTGCGTCAAGACGCGCAAGCAGCCGATCTGCCCTGTGGGCGTGGGGCATCGTTCTGCCAGCATGTCCCACCTTGGCGTGCTCGCCGTGCGTCTGGGACGCAAGATCAACTGGGATCCGGTCAAGGAACAATTCATCAACGACCCTGAGGCCCAAAGTTATGTAGCACGCGACATGCGTGGGCCGTATAACTACGACATGATTTAACAGGACTTTGGCACAAAGCCCTGTTGTATACAGTTGTCACAGAAACGCATTCTTGCACTGAAAATTGAAAACTTGGAATTTGCAGAAGTCCTGAAGGTACTGAACAACGCACCTCAGTGACCGGAGACGGCCCGCGCATGAAGGTGTTCGATGCGAAAGACTTCCATCACATCTCAGACGTCCGATTGAACAATCACAAGCTGCCAGCTCAGATCTTCAGGTTTACGCCCGATGGCACACAACTGTTGGCGTCAAGCTTTTCCGAGCCGTTGCTGAGGATCATGCCTGCGGATGATCTCAACAGCCAACAAACGCTGGCAATCGGTGAAGGTCCAATGGACATGGCGTTCGATCCGAATGGCGAAACGGTGTGGGGCGCCAACCACAACGCCGGCACGATCAGCGTCGTGTGGATCAACCCCTTGCAAGAGCTGCATCGATTCAGCGCCGGCAAGGGCGTTGAAACCCTGGAATTCTATGATCGCGAAGGTTTCAGAACGGCATTGGGCCCGCACCATCCGGCGAATCGCCTTGAGCAAATTACCAATGGGGTTCGGCCAGTCAGCGTAGACCTGTTTCCAGTCGCCGCCGGGTATTTCGGCAACGCCTTATCACATCTTAAAACCCAATAAGATGATCAGAGCTGAATTGCACACGCCCCATCTCCAAAAATGATTCTGGTTTGCTTCACGTTCTCTCGTGATCGTCTCCTCAATTTGCCACAATTGATTCATGATTTACCGATTTGTCATGGCCGTTTCGCTTTGTCTGTTTCCCGTTTTCGCTACCGCGCAGGTCGTTCCGGATGAGGTTCGCTCGGGCGATCCCCAACTGTCGTTTCCTTCGGTCGACGAATTGCCGGAGGTCAGGGAATTGCCCAACCCCTTCGTCTTCCTCGACGGTACGGCGGTGAAGAACCACGGGGACTGGGTGCGCCGGCGGGCGGAGATGAAGGCTATGGTGCTTCACTATCAGTTCGGGCACGCTCCTGCGCTCCCCGCGCCCGGCACGATCGACGCAGAAATCCTTTCCGAGACTGAAACGCTCGACGGAAAGGCAGTGAAGCGGGCCGTGCGACTTCGTTTCGGTGCCAGCAAGGCGGTCTCGCTCTCGTTGGGAATACACGTGCCAAAATTTGGCAAGGGACCGTTTCCTGTGATCGTTCACAATAGCCCCGGAACGTTTGAAGTCGATGACACGATCCTCGCGGATCTCGTGCGTCGTGGCTACATGCTCGTGAGCTACCAACGAACCGACTTGCACCCGGATTGGGGGAAGGATCCTGAGGCGAAGAAGCGGCGTGATCGCGGCGACGCGCGACGGGCATATCCCGATCATGACTGGGGCTGCCTCCGGGTCTGGGCGTGGGGTGGCAGTGTGACCATCAACTGGCTCTCCACCCTGCCCGAGGTGGACATGACGAAGATCGTATGCACTGGCCATTCGCGGGGTGGCCAGACGGCAGCGCTCATGGGAATGTTGGACGAACGGGTCGCGGTCGTCGCTCCGAACTCGGGCGGGTCGATCACCACCGGGTGCCACCGTGTTGGAAACAAGACTCGCCTGATTAAGGATAAGATGGCCAGCCAGAATGCGTATTGGTTTCACCCCAACCTGACTGCGTTCGGCGACCGGGAGACCCAGTTGCCGTTTGATTTGCACTTCATCAAGGCGGCCGTCGCGCCGCGGGCATGGTTCAACGCGAACGGACTCGGCGACAAGCTGAATGTCGAAGGCAGCATGATCACTTGGCGAGCGGCGCGTGTCGTCTATGACTGGCTCGGCGTGAAGGAGCGTTGCGCCCAATGGTACCGTGACGGCGGTCACGACCAGGGCGTCCGGGATTGGAAAGCGCTCGCGGACTTCGCCGACTTCATCTTTTTCGAAAAACCGCTTCCCGAGCCGGACACGTTTTACCAAGAGCCGTGGCCCGATCTTCCGCTGCATTACTCTTGGAAAGCTCCGCGTTGATCATCTGCAGGAGAAAATGCTTTCCGATTGAGAGCGATTTGCCGAGCCAACGGAAATCCACCGCGGAGTTCACTTGCGTCAACCAGCTTGGTGACCGGTGCAGAAGGCTTGGTAGTGTAAATCGTATCGACGCAATGATGTCGCAACACTTTGGCGCTGGACGTTCCCGGATGCTGTCACCATCGTGGCCCGACGCAGCAACTTTTTGCACTTAGACGAAATACACGTAATCAGCATTCACAAAAAGAGTCACACCCATGCCGCAGTCACGCCGAATCTATGCCATGTTCGTCACCCTCCTTCTTTTGCTCACGCGTCCTCTCGCAGCCCAACCTGTCGAATACTTCACTGACGCGAGTTAACTCGACAGCAAGACTCAGGTCTTGAAGCGACTCGGCATCGCTGCCGGAACACACACATGGATGCTCGACACCACCACCGCCGACACGATCGTATTCAATGCCGGTAGCGCCGCCACCGTTCCTGAACCCCGTGGGGTCAAAAAGCTCAGCCGAGCCACAAACAGCGTGAATATTTGGCTTTTAGCCGATGCGCATCGGTCAGTCTTGGTCGAACTGACGTGCGCAATTGCGTCGACAATGTTTCCGCGATCGTGCTCAACCGAACGACGACAAGCCTCGATTGCACACAGGACCGGCTGCGCAGCTTTGCATTTCGGCCCACGCCAATGATTGTCTTGGATTTGCCTCACCGCCGGGATGCCGATGAAATTTGTTTTGCAACCGTGGCAGTTGATACTGATCATTCTTGCCAGTTGGGTTAATCGCGAGCAACAGTCGCGGATCGAGTATCTGCAGAGCGAGGTTGCGGTGCTGAAAGAGCACATCGGTAAGAAATGGATCCTATTGACCGACGAGCAACGGCGACGCTTGGCGGTCAAAGGGAAGATAATTGGACGCAAGGCACTCGACGAGGTAGGTTCTCTGTTCACGCCGGACACGATCTTGCGTTGGCTAATGACCTGTTCAATGCACGCAGGTCCGGATTTCAAAGCGAGAAGGCCGATGTGATTGCAAAAGCGATAAGTTCCGGGCGTTTGCAGTTCGCACGCACGAGTCTTGCTGGGTTACTCGGCGACAAATAGCAAATCAAGCAATCCGAATCCTCGAACTTCATCGCGGTTCGGATGATCGGTTGAGTTCTGAGCTGGATTGAGACCCGAACCCGATTGCTCTCTATCCAATCGAAAAAAAAACGAAACCCTCGGCCACAAAACAACTTGGGATCGAGGGTTAATGGTTCGGATTGTGATCCGGTTTTTCGAAGCTCCCCGAGGCGGTCGCTATCCGAACCGGGGATTCGTCGAGCTAGGTTCCTTTCGTACCAAGAGGTTACGTCGATTGCCTCGCATCGAAATGTTCAAGTGGAACTCCATTTTGGACCGAAATCAGGCCGAATCCGAATCAGCCGGGCCGAAGCGGGATCGCATGCGATTGGCACATCATTATCAGGCATTGCTGGCTACTGGGGAGTTTGAATCGCGGGCGGCACTCGCTCGGCACCTTGAAGTCAGCCGTGCACGCGTCACTCAAGTTTTGAAACGACTGGATAAGGGTTGACGATGCCCAAGTCGCCGATGGCGAAACCTACGCTTCCTCTCGGCGATGTGCGATATGAGAATCACTTTGAATCCTTAGTTACAAAGTCGGGGAGACGTTTGTCATTGGGGTCAACGATTCGCACTCGCTTGTCGTTTTTCAGTTTTGGGCCGGGAGTGCTGCGGCCGTTGTCCACCTGTTCGCGGAGCAGGTCTGCCATGCTCTTTACGCGGCCGGCGTGACTGGCGGCGAGGTTGTGGCTTTCGGTTGGATCGTCAGCGAGGTTGTAGAGTTGGACGAATGGCGTCTTCAGCAGATCGGCTTCGGTTGGTTTGCCGCCGAATTGGTCGAGTGCTGATCGCCACGCCTCTTCGGCGAGTGGTTCGTTGCCCGCTCCATTTTTGGAATTAACCTGCATGCCGCATGAAGGTGTGAGGCAGAGTTTCCAATCGCCTTGGCGAATCGCGAAGTGCATGGTCGATTCCATGACGAGATCGGTCCGAGTTCCTCGTGCTGACGGACTGCGTAGTAGTGGTGCGAAGCTGATCGAATCGGGTGCTTCCGTTTGTCCCGTTACTTCACCGGTTAACTCCGCGAAGGTCGCCATCAAATCGCAGAGACCGACAAGCGAGTTGCACGTGGCTCCCTCGGGGACGACGCCGGGCCAGCTTGCAATCAGCGGAATTCGCAGGCCTCCTTCGTAGATCGAGAACTTGTATCCGCGATAAGGCCCGCTCGGAAAATGGCCCTTTTCTTCGAGCTGGTGAATCTGGGCTGGCGTTGCCTTGAGGATGTTGCCGGCGTAGGGAGCAGGCCCGTGATCGGAAGAGAACAGGATCAACGTGTTGTCATTCAACCCTTTAGCCTTGAGCGCGTCAGTAACTCGTTCAACCGAATGATCGACCTCCATCACGAAGTCGCCATACACACCCAGTTTTGATTTGCCTTGCCAGTTGACGCCGGGACTGGTTGGAGTGTGAGGGGCCGTTAGGGCGAGAAACAGAAAGAACGGTTGCTCGGTGGTCTGTTGTTCGAGGAAGGACTCCGCTTCGGTGTAGAAAGTTTCGAGGACTTCGTGATCCTCGAAATCCTTCTCGGCAGGTCCGACTCGGTTAAATGCACTCCAGCCTTTTTGTGCCGTGACCTCCCCCTGCCAGACATTGTTGCGAGCAAACGCATAGGGATACATGTCGAGCGAACCGGGCAGGATAAAACTTTCATCAAAGCCAAATTGCACCGGCCCGTATCGAAGTGGCTTGGTGAAGTCGACGTTCGTGAGGCCTTGGTTCTTCCCGTCGCGCGTGGCCATCGTGGTGCCTAGATGCCATTTGCCAACGTACCCGGTTTGGTAGCCGGATCGTTTGAGCAGCTTGCCGAGCGTTGATCGCTCGGTGCCGGGACGAGGCCCAACGAATCCCCACGGCCCGTTGTTGGTCGTTGCGCCGAATCGCCAATTGTAGCGTCCGGTCATGATGGCTCGACGGGTGGGACCGCAGATGGAAGCATTCGCGTGAGCATCCGTGAAACGCAGTCCCCGCGCCGCAAGTGCGTCGATGTTGGGCGTGTCGATCAGGCAACGGTCACCGCCGTAACACTTCACGTCGCCGATCCCGAGATCATCGGCGAGGATGAAAACAATGTTTGGTTTCTCTACTGCGTGGGCAAATGAAGCCACGCACACGAATAATGGAAGAAGTATGTATTTCATTGGCTTACTGATGTCCTCGGAGCACTGCGGCCACTCTTCTTGCTTTCGTCCAGTTTCTGTTTCAGCTCTTTCACGATCTCCGGATGCTGGAAGTAGAGATTCGTTGTTTCACCCGGATCGTTCTCGATGTCGTAGAGTTGACCCGGTGCGTTGGGAGCAGTTTCCGGCAGAGCGTACAACTTCTTCAGCTTGCCGCCAGCGTAGTTGTTGCCGCCGGAGCCTTTGTGATCGAGGTACTTCCACTTGCCTTTGCGAATCGCCAGCGCAAGGCTGATCGTTTGATGCAGTGTGAACTCTCGAACCTCTTCGTTCGTCTTGCCGAGCAGCACGGGGAGGACGCTCACACTGTCTTCGGCACTATCGCTGGGAAGATTCGCATCAACGATTTCCGCACACGTTGCCATGATGTCGGTCAGGCATACGGTTTGGTCGACAACTGAGTTTGCCTTTACGCGTCCCGGCCAGCGGACGACCAACGGAACACGGTGGCCACCTTCCCAGTTGTCTCGCTTCATGCCACGCCACGGGCGAGCACCGTCGTGCTGATGCTTCGATCGCATGTTGAGCACCGTGCCAACTTCTGGACCGTTATCGCTGGTGACGATCACTAACGTGTTATCCGCGATGCCGAGTGACTCGATTTTCTCCAGCAATCGACCGACGATGTGATCAAATTCAAAGATGAAGTCACCGTGCGGACCGGCATCTGTCTTTCCCTGGAACTTCTTGCCCGGAAACGATGGCAGATGAACTGCTTGAAGTGAATGAAACAGAAAGAACGGCTTGTCGGGTTTCTGTTTGCGATGGCGATCGAGAAAGTCGAGACTCTTCTGCAAGAACACCATGTCGACTTCTTCGTGGTCGAAGTCAGACGCGATCATGCCGGGGCGACAGTCAAACGACCATTCATGCGTCGGCAGTTTCGACTTGTCGACAATCTGCGTTGGCGGAACAGGGATGCGATCGCCGTCAATGAAAGCGTAAAGCCAGTCGCTGGTCGGGCAGCAAGCGGTGCCGAAGAAGTGATCGAACCCGCGATGAATCGGACCGTCAGTTATTGAGCGTGAGTAATCGACTCGTCGAACGGCATCCACACCGCGATTGGCTTTCACGTCGCGGTCGGCGTTCTTTGGTGGCTGTTTGTCATCAATCACATTGCCGCTGCGATCGAGAAACGACATGCCGATATGCCACTTGCCGAACATGGCCGTTTCGTAACCTTGGTCGCGCAACATGCCGGGAAGCGTCAGCCGGTCTTTAGTGATCAGGCACGGGCCGCCGACTCCCGTGAACACTCCGGCGTAGTTCAGACGAAATGCCATTCGCCCAGTCATGATGCTGTAGCGGGTCGGCGTGCATACGGTCGAAGGACTATGGGCGTCCGTGAACCGCATCCCTTCGCTTGCCATGCGATCAAGATTCGGCGTTGGAGCTTTCGCTTCCGAGTTGTAACACTCAACATCGCCGTACCCGAGGTCATCGGCAAGAATCAGGAGGATATTCGGTTTGTCGGCGCCGGAGACAACCGGCGCGATACTTAGCAAGCAGGCCAATGTGGTGAAGAAGACTCTGGTCACGTTACTTTTCTCCCAGCCAGCGACAGGCGTTCGCCAAAATCTGCATCACTTCGGGCTGCTTGTAGACGGGGAACGTTTCGTGGCCCGGTCGAAAGTAGAAGACGGTGCCTTTTGCGATCCTCCACGTCATGCCGCTGCGAAATCGTTCTCCCGACTCCCACGTTTCTTCAAAGACAACTTCGTCCGGCTCCGGAACGTGAAAGGGTTCGTCGTACATTTCGGTACTTCGCATTGCCATTGCTTTCGGCAGTCCCTTCGCGATCGGATGATCGGCCTTCATCACCGTCAACGTGCTTGGCGCACCGTCGGGCCTGAAGGCCGGAAAACAGCAGTTCGGAAGATCGACGCGGACTTTCGCTAAGTTCTTCCCTTGCTTCAGCGCCAGATAGGCCGGCGTGACGATCGAGTCGCGTGTCGGGACCATCCGTCCCGGCGGACGAACGAATTCAAACTCGATCGGCTTGCCACCTTCAGCAGGCGTGTACTTTCGGCGTGCATCGAACATTGTGCGTTCATTCATCGCCTCCATGAACGGCGTCGAAAAGTGCGCCGAATGAAGGAAGATCATGTCTAGTTTTCCGGACTTCAACCGCTTCATGATTTTGCGTTGCACGGTCTCCGGTGAGACTTCCCACTGCCGGATATGGCCCCACCAAATCATCACATCGGCCCAGTCAAGGTTTTCTGCCGTCAGTCCCTGCTCGGGATCATTCAGATTGACGCTCCGCAACTCGAAGTCATCTGATGACGCATCGAGCCCGGTGGCAATTTCGTTGCCGATGAAGTTTTCGTAAGCCTCCGCCTGCCGATCCTGCCGCTCGTCCCAAACGAGAATATGAATCGTTTCGGCCTGCGAGACGCTCGCATGAGCAGTCATTGCAAGACACAGAAATAGAAAGGTTCTCATCATGTCGTTATATCCTTAGTTGTACTTGTTAAATTACCAGTTGATCGATTCGTCACCGATTCCCACATCGATGAATTGGCTGTCTTTGCCCTTCGCGTTATCCACATGAATGGCGATCGTGTTCGTGCCGGGCTTGAGAGCCGCAGCGGCTTCAACAGGCAGCGGGTAATCACGGTAGCTGCTGTTATTGCCCTTCTTTAACTCGAAGGCTTTGACACCATTGATGTAGATGACCGCGTTGTCATCGTAGGCAACACGCAGAACTGGACGCTTCAGCTTCTCATCCCCAAGCTCGAACGTCCGGACCAGCCATAGGTCGCGAGTCGTCCACTGTGTGTTGATCGTGATGCTGCCGTTGCGGTGTACCTTGTGGCCGAAGACTCCCGTCCCTTTCTTCCAGTTGGAACGAGTCGCTTTCGGCTGAAACCAGTCAGCAGCCGGCTCCTCCATGGTGTAGGTCCACTCTTGAGGAGTGTCCCGCGATGTCGGCACCAGCATTTTGACGGTCGGTTTTTCCGGGAATTGTCTCTTGGACACTGCATCGGAAAACAGAACCAGATCCGGTTTGATGACCTTGCGATCGTAAGTCATCAAACCGTTTACTTCAGTTTCGACGTCGGTCAACTGAGTGTAAATCGCGGCGGAAGTTCCGGCTTCTCTGTCTGCTGTGAACACGTCTCGCCAAAGGTCCAGATACATGCTCTCGAAATGTCTCTTGTCGACGGCAGTGCCATAGACCGACGATTCTGCCTGATCGGCAACCCAAAGATGCCCTGGGACTACGTATCCAAGACCGCCGAACTCGCCGAGTACTCCAATCCGACTTTCGTCAGGACCGACAGGCACCGCTTTTTTGTACGCGTGTTTGTCGGTCACGTCGCCGCAGTCCGGTGGTAGAAACCAGCCACTACCACTGTTCAGCAGGCGAGTCGAGTCTTCGGCACGAGCCATGTCGGTCAGCCGCGGCGTGTCGTATTGACCCCACGCTTCATTGAAGACAACCCACATGACGATGGACGGGTGGTTGTAGTGCTCGCGGATCATCTCGCGCATTTCGAGTTCAAACTGGTGAGCCTTTCCCTTCGAGTCGGGAACGCCGTCCCGAAAGCCTCTGGCATCCTTGCCAGCACTACCATTGGGCATGTCCTGCCAGACCAGCAACCCAAGTTTGTCACACCAGTAGTACCAGCGAGCCGGTTCGATTTTCACGTGTTTGCGTGTTGTGTTGAAACCGAACTTCTTTGTTATTTCCAGATCGGACTTCAGTGCTTCATCGGTAGGAGCAGTGTAAATGCCGTCCGGCCAATAACCTTGATCCAGTGGCCCCGCCATGAAGACCGGCTTGTTGTTCAACATCGGTCGCAAGTGGCCTTTCTCATCCTTTGCCATCGAAATTTTGCGCATGCCGAAGTAGCTGCTGACCTTGTCACTACCGAGCGTAATCTCCAGGTCGTACAGGAACGGCGATTCGGGCGACCACTGTTTCGCGTCGGGCACGTTCAAAACAATCGCCGCGCCAGCCTTGCCTTGAGCTTGAGAGACGACGGTCTCGCCATCCTTGACCTCGACGCTCGCCATGCCCGCGTCGGCGTTTACTACAACCGAAACGGTGCCATTGTCGATGTTGGGCGTGATCTTCAAACCGGAAACGTGGTTCGCCGGAACTGTTTCCAGCCACACCGTTTGCCAGATGCCGGAGGTCGCGGTATAGAAGATGAACCGCGGGTTATCGAAAGCGCCCACGTTCTGTTTTCCTTTCGGGCCGTTCTGAGCATCAAGCACCGACACCACCAGTGTGTTTTTGCCGGGCTGAAGGACATCCGTGATATCAAACGAAAAAGCGTCGTAACCACCCTTGTGCTTTCCGACCTCTTTTCCGTTGATCAGCACGGTCGCTTCGTAATCGACGGCTCCAAAGTTCAATCGAAGTCGCTCATTGTCCGCCAACTCCGGAGCGTCGAATTCGCGTGAATACCAGAGCCGGTCGTCACGAGTGAACTTTCGCTTCACACCGGAGAGTGCGGACTCGATACAGAACGGAACGAGAATCTGTCCTTCAAACTCTGTCGGCTGCGGATCGTCCACGCGAGTCACCGCGTAATCCCAAAGCCCATTCAGATTCACCCAATTCTCACGCACCAACTGAGGCCGCGGGTATTCAGGTAGCGGATTCGTCGGGTCTACGTCGTCCGCCCACTCGGTCATAATGTGCCCTGACGCAGGCTTCCAGTCCGCAGACACCTTCGAGTGAATCAGGAGAACAAACAGAAACGCGAATAGATGGCAGGAAAATGGGGGCAGGAAGATTACGGACAGACAATTTTTTGCCACCATCTTCTTGCCAAAATGCGATGCTGATTTCATGATGCCGTTACCGTCTTAAACGTTAAGCAATGAGTGCCGATGTTGATCCAGTGGATAGTCATCGTGTTTATTCTTGGCAGGGAGATTTCCTGCCCCCATCTTCCTGGCAAATGCTTACTCCCGTTGCTCCCAAATCGAATTTAGTTCGTGGGCTTCAAACGACACGAGTTTCGCCTTAGCACCGATCATAGTGACAGAGACTTCGGTCGCATCCAGCTTTGTCGGGCCTCGGCCGAATCAGTTCGGCTAACGCTAGACGGAAGACACTCGGTATGTTATTCATATGTGAAACCCTTTTCAAGTATGGAGAAGCCGAGTCGATGGTAACCAAAACTAAGTCGACCGTTCCCAACCTGCAGCGAGGCATGGCGGTGCTGGAGTACCTGGCCGCCGGTGCACGCAGCGCGACGAGTTCTGAATTTACTGAGCGTCTCGGGTATCCTTCTGCCTCGGTGTTTCGCATCACCCAGGAACTGACGGAATTGGGCTACCTGACGCGCGATCCTGTCTCGAAGAGATTCTCGCTGACCAACAAGCTGTTGCTGCTGGGGCAGCCCCAGGGCCAACAGCGTGGTCTGGTCGAAGCGGCCCTGCCGGCGATGCGAGGCCTGCGCAAACAAACAGGGGAAACGACTCAGCTCTGTTGTCTGGTGGAAACCGAGAACGTCGTTTTGGAACAGCTGGTCTCAACGCATCCCTTCAAGTACTCGGCGGAGCTGGGCGCTCGCTGCCCGGCCTACAGCTGCGCACCGGGAAAGGCGATGATCGCCGGACTGCCGGAAGATGAACGGGAAGAGCTGACTGAACGCATCACTTTCAAATGCTTCACGCCAACGACCATCACCGGTCGCCGTGCATTTCTAAAGGAGCTTCAGCAGATCGTTGACGTCGGGTACGCCATCGATTGTGCTGAAGGGATGGAAGGCGTTCACTGTGTGGCGGCGGCTGTGTGCGATCGGAATGGAATTCCGGTTGGTGCCATCACCGTCACTGCACCGTCAACTCGACTTCCGGAGTCGGCGTTTTCGACGACAGGCGAAATGGTGATCGAAGCTGCACGCAATGCGGAGCTAAGCTATTGCGAATGAGTGCGACTGCGGACCGGTCGATCAATAAATATTCTCAGCCATGATCGTGGTTGGCGGCAGTCATCAGAAATCGATCGCAGCCACACGACGTAATCCAAGGATAAACAGAGGTTTGGACCGCAATATGGAAATTGATGGCCAGCTGTTGATCTGATTTGGTTCGGATTGAGACCAAAAGCTCCCCCGACAGGACTCGAACCTGTGACAAGGTGGTTAACAGCCACCTGCTCTACCAACTGAGCTACAGGGGAAAGTGATTTTCGAGAGCTCGGCGACAGCTGAGCCCTCTCCATGAAGCGTGGAATTTACTAGACGATCCGTTCTCTCGCAAGGGAGGAATCTTTCGGCCCATTTTTGTACCGTAAATCCACTATCATGACCGATTTTTCGGGATGTGTTCGGGTCCTGTGGAAGACACTGATTCGTGCGAGTGATAGCGTTGAGACGACTTCAAATTATGATGGGTTTTTCAGCATCCGCCGCGGCAAACAATCCCCCAAAGCCTATTCCAGAGGCGTCGAGACGTAAGTTTTATCTTGCAAACCATGGAATTCACGCTGCCGTCAAGGATTGAGACTTTGGTGCTGCAGTTGCACGGGTAATGACTCAAGCACCTCGACTCGGTCCAGCAGCCCTTCCCAGGCGGCCGGATCCCCCAATGCTTCCGTTACCTGTATGCTCGTTCCCTGCCGCAATTTTCAGTGAAGTGAGAGCCAGAAGGTTGCTCTTTGGCCAGCACCACGTCCGAGACCACCACGTACTCTGGTCTGAACAGATCATTCTGAAACGAACTTTCTTTTTAGCGGAGCATCGTTCTAACGAACCATGCTCATGTAAAAACTGAATACCTGAACTTGGTCGGTATCAGCCTTCGCGACTGGGTAAGCAAAGTCGAAGGCTAGTGGAGCGGGACCAAGCATTGGCAAGGCAACTCGCAATCCGAGGCCGGGTGCGCAGCGATAGGATTTTGAGCTCAGGGTGGAGGTTGGTTCAACCGTACCAAAGTCAACAAAGCCTACGCCTCGGAAGGCATCGTCGGCTGTGATCGGAAAGATGTATTCCAACGTGTTGAGCCATTGGAAGCGGCCTCCCACTTCAATGTCGCCTTGCCCTGGCAAGTTTTCTACCGGACTAGCTCCGCGGAACTCGAAACCTCGGATGGTGGCATAACCACCAGCGAAGAAGTTCTCGTAAATCGGGGTATTTTTCCCACTGTAGCCAGCTCGCGTTGAAAACGAAAACGTCTGTTTGCCAGAACCGTCGGCGCGTTCCGCGACAAGCCAGTAACGTCGAAACTCAAGTTCAAATCGAGAGTAAGAGAAATCGCCAAACGCCTGCTCAAAGTTGGCTTCAAAAAAGTGGCCTCGAGAAGCTTGGATGGGACTGTCCCTGGTGTCGTGAACCAATGCAAGTTCGCCGGTGAACAGTGATGTTTTTCCATAAACACCTGTCGGTTGGTCTCGCAGTTGACTGATCGTGTTGTTGGGATCGTATCCACCCATGTCAACACGTTGTCCAGTGATGCCCGCTGAAATCGAAAGGTCGGGTGTGATTCGGTATCCAAATGAGAGGCGGCTGCCGAGTCGTTCTTCGTCCCAATCGTTAAAGCGGCGATCGTAAAGAAAGCCACTGATCGACATGCTGATCGGCTTGTAACCGAACAGGTTGGGGTCAGCGAACTGCATGGTGTAGCGTTTGAAGTTGGTGCCTGGTGCAGCCTCAAGGCGGAAGGTTTGCCCCGCACCGCGGAAAGCAGTACCACTAAACAGGTCCTGAAACGAACGCGGCCAACGACATATGTCAAAGTTTCGCTCATCGATGGTCAGTTGCCCGGTGATTCCGGCGTCACTGTTGACAGCACCACCAAGCATGATTCGACCAGTACGTGCCGGAAATCCATTGATGATTAAATCAGCTTCACGCACGGTTGGGCCGGGTTGGTAACCCATGTTCGGTGTGATGGGGGCATACGGCTCAGCGATACCAGTGTTCCCAAGCATCGGAGCACCGTCTGCTGTTCCGTAAATCGGAGGACCGAGCGGAGTTGTGGTTGTTGGAGGCAGACCAGACCCAAAGCCGGGCGATGCGGGGGGCGGAAGGTATCCGGGCGATGCTGGGGGTGGTTGGTAGTTGGGCGGGGGGGCATTGCCCGTCATGGGGGGAGCAGTTGCCAAGGATGGTGGGGCAACGGTTGGCGGCGAGTAGTTGGGAGGCGGATCGGTGGGGAATTGCCGTGCAACGTAGGGCGCTTGAGTGCCTGGCTGCGAGGCTGCAGCGTTCATGCCGGGCGTGGTTGCCAAATCACCGACGTATCCTGACGCATGAGCACCTGTCTGGTTTTGAGCTGCAGGTTGGTTGTAGCTCTGGCTTACCCCTGTCGGCGTGCCTGAAGCTACATTGTTGCCGAGGTTGAGGTCCGAAAGATTGAAGTTGACTTCACCGGGATCAGCCGGCGGTGAAAGAGTTTCGCCAGTTACAGGAGATACCGTGAACGATCCATTCGACAGTGTTCCTGCTTGAGTTCCTGCTTGAGTTCCAGTTGGAGCTTCTGTTGAAACTGGGGAGGCCGGTGTGAACCATGGCTGTTTCGTCAGGGGGCTCACGCATCCTGTCACGCACACCAGCAATCCCAGCATTGCCAAACCTTTGGCGCAATGGCGTCGGGGTGTGCTATTCGTATCCTTCATGCGGTCAGCTTCATCTGAAGTTTGAAAGGTAACAGTGACTGTGTGTTCAAGGCCGCAACCGCGGCGTGGGGGAGTGGTTTTAGAAGTCATCAAATCTCTCCCCTCGTGGCACGACCTTAATGTCGGGTGGGTCAGCGATCTGTGGATTGACTTCCAGCAACTGGCTTCGTTCCAGTCGTCTGCGATTCAACTCAAGTGTTCGTCGGTCGATCCAATCACCTTCTCGCAGATCAACGAGATTCAGCATGGTCGTTTCCTTCATGAGGTCAGGCTCTCCTTCGATGTTGACCAAGATCTCACCGACTTTCCAACGATCGCCCTCGGTGATCTCGTAAACAAGATCGACCACATTCGACTCGTCTCGCATGACGGTTTTGGGTTCAACATCCGCGTAGATGTAACCGAGCTCTCCATAGCCATAGACCAGTTCGCCGATATCGCGTCGCATCAAAGTGCCGTCGAACATGTCGCCTGGTTTCAGGTTCATGCGTTGTCGCAACGATTCTTCCGTGATGAATTGATTTCCAATGATTTGAACATCATTGACTTTGAATCGGGGGCCTTCATTGACCACAAAGTTGAGGGTCAACCATTTTCCACTGTCGTCGTATTCAATTTGTCGCCCGACGGTTGCGGTCAAAAATCCGAGATTATGGTAATAGGTCGCAAGGACATCAACGTCCTGGTCGATTTTTCGCATGTCGACCGCGTTACCGATGTAAGTCAGGATTCCTGCCATGGGGCCACGACTATTGATGATCTTTTTTAGCCGGGCCTCACTGACGATGGTTGAGCCATGAATGTGAATGCTTGCGATTCGTTCTTTGGGGCCCTCATTGATTCGATAAACCACCGCACCAGGATCACCTTCGATTCCGATGACCGTGGTAATGGAAACCTGATTGAAGCCTTCACTTTGGTAATAGTCGACCAGTCGGCGTCGCGCGGATTCAATCGAGAACTCACTCAGTGGGTCACCCTTGGAAATGCCGCAGCGACCAGAAACCTCTCGCTCGCCCATGGCCCGATTGCCATGGTAAACAACGCGTGTGATCATCGGGCGTTCGTTAACGATGTAGGTTACATCGACGCCATCAGCCTGTTCATCAATTTTGAAAGTGACATGATCAAACGAGCCCATGTCATTGAGGCGCCGTACATCTCCTAGCACCACTTCATAATCGTAAAAACGACTTTTTCGTGTTTGCAGCTTTGACGTGATTTTGTGAATTCCGACGGCTCGGTTGCCAACCACACGGACGCTCTTGACGATCGCATCCCCTTTCTCTCGATGGATGGGGAGTCCCTCGATGTTGTGGACGTGCTCGCGGAATTTTATCTTTTCCTCTGCTGGTGGTGCAGCGGCACCTCCACCTCCACCGCCCATACCAGCTCCGCCCATTTGAGCGTGAACGTTCAAAGGTAAGGTAGCCAACAGGCAGCAGAGAAAGATGTTCCGGGGCAGGGCCCGTGAGTTCAGTCCTGTCCGGCCGGATTTTAATCCTGTCTGGCGGGCAGAAATGAATCGTTGAAATAGCATCAGTGAAGGTTGCGGCATACTCTTGAAACCAACAGCACGAAAGTCTTGTATTCCGGTCAGTGGAGTCGAAACTCCGTCTACGGTTCTTGGTAACTACCAGTGCAGGCGGGATTGCCACAAGTCGGATTTGTATGGCAGGAGAGTGAAACGGGCCGGGTTTAACAAAAAACATCAAAAAGCACGCTTTTCGTGCATCCTTGTTTCACGTTGTTTGCTGTTTCACGAGTGTGTGAAGCCCGTCTCACGCACTCAGTTGCATTTTCCCTGTCAGCCTGCTCTCGAGGCGGGACGGCGATTCAATTCGTGACGCCAGCGAATCGGTAGAAAGACGCTTGGCGGTCAGCAGGATCCGGCTCGCGTAACGAGGCAAATCGGTGATTGGAATCTAGAAAATCGCATCCTGTAAACCAGAAGTTAGGAAAACAATCCATGAGACCATCTTCGGGCTGGGATGCCCAACGCACAAAATCTGATTTCGAGTCAGCGTTCTTCTGGTCAGGGTGGTCTGAGGCTAGGCAAGCAACACTGAGGCTAGGCAAGCAACTTTCAGGGCAGTTTGAAATCGGCATTGCCTACGGTTCATGCGGGCAGGTCTGTTGCACGATTCGTGCGGCTCGCGGGATCGATTCACCGCCAGCATTTTGCTGTCGCAGGTGTTTGCGAATGTTTGCAAGTATCGCTGGCCGACTACTGCAGCGCTAGTTTCTGCACGGGCGTGTCGAGTTTCAGGTCAACGCTTTGAACAGGCAGTTCAAGCCAATCAGTGATCAGCATGCGTTGAACCAGAGGTTCTTCAAGGTGCTTGTGAACAATCTTCATTAATCGATCACGGATTTGATTCTGGGTGGGGTCTTTGAGCCACCTTGGGTCGACCTGTCGGAGCGTTTGCTCCGCTGTCTCGCGTATCTGCAAACGCATCATGTGAAGGCGTTCTTCGCCTCTGCGGAGCTTGGTTGGATCAACAACGGCATGCAGCTTGAAATGATAAACCTTGGCGAGATCGTTGACAGGCTGAAAGCGATAGCTGCCCATCTCGACGACTGTGGTGTCGAGGTTGCTGAGCCGGGAAACTCGACTACGCACGTACCCAATCACCGCCGCGTGAACGACGACCATCATGACGATAAGGCATGCGCCCCAGTAGCGACGAATAAGATTCACAGCAGCAGTCTCAGAAACGATGAGGGGAACGAACGAACAGGTAATCCCGCAGGGCAGGCCGATTCGTACCGATTGCAACGATTCGACGGATTTCAGGTCAGAACAGTTCCGACCCTCTGCAGAAGCCTAGGGCACGATTTTGGGCTGTGCGGCTGATTCCCTGACATCGAATGCAGAATAGTGCTGATGCCAGCGTTAAAACTTCCGCGTCAAAATGCGGGGCAGCGATCTAAATAGAAGATTTCGTTATAGTTTCGTCACCAGAAGGCTCTTAGGGTTGAGCGTCGTATTGTGCCGAATGAACGGGTTGAAACTCAGGCAATACTCCAATCCACTTGTATCTCATCAAAGGGGAAATCGAACGATGGACCGCCTTCAGCAGCCAGAATCGGCTCGAGTATTGATTTTTACCAGTCCCAAGGCTGGGAGTGGCGTTGGTCGGGAGCAGGTTCCACGTCTCGAGAAGTTGCTGTGTGAATTGGGGGTTGAGGTCAAGATTGTTCACCAAGTTGATCAGCTTCGTCTGTTGGTGGCTGAAGGAGCTCCAAGAGGTGGTGAGACCATCGTGGTTGCTGCCGGTGGTGACGGAACTCTTTCCTTGGCCTGCGCTACCCTGTTTTTGAGTGTTGAAAACAGTCACGAAGAGGTTCAGCGTTTGTCTGAAAGTGATTCAGCTTTGACTGCAGAGGGCGGGTGCGAGTCTGGCCATGTGACGGTCCTGCCAATGCCGCTGGGGACCGAGAATCTGCTAGCCAGACATTTCGGGCAGTTAGCGGATGCTGCCGAAGTGCTCAAGACGATTCGCTACGGGCAACTGTTCAAGCTGGATGCGGGTTTAGCAAATGGTAAACCGTTCCTAGTCATGGCAACATGTGGATTTGATGCGGAGGTGGTTCGTGAAATGCACGAGCGACGTCAGGGGCATATCAATCGCTTCAGCTACTTTGTGCCTATCTTCAATGCCTTATTGAGGTATCGATTTCCAAAGCTCAACTTGGTGGTCGACGGCAGGGATGTTGGTAAGTGTTGCTGGGTGATGAGTTTTAATTTGCCCAAGTACGGTGGCGGGCTTGAGATCGAGCCGAACGCTTTGGGAGATGACGGTTTTTTGGATGTCATTGTTTTCGAACGTGGATCCATTGCTAGCGGGCTGCGTTATGTAGCAGGCATTTGGACAGGGCGGCATCTGGATGCGGAGGATGTAACGCGTCTTCGCGGCAAGAGCATTCGAGTTGAAGCACGCAAGTCGGTGGCGTTTCAGCTGGATGGCGACTACGGCGGCCAATTGCCGCTTGAAATCACGACATTGCCCGCCGCTGTGCCATTGCTGGTACCGAATGCGGAAGAATAGTCAGACTTTGGCTTAGCGTTGAAATCACCTGAGGGCGGCAAGAAGAGGCCATCGGGACATGTGTTGTCACGGATGCGTCGTTGGCCCGCTTTGGGCGATGCACTCGCTTTCGGTGATGCGTTCGACGCTAGTGCTGCAATGGATCAGGTGCAAAAAGTGCGATGGGCGGTGTCTGCGATGGCAGACGGCTTGCCGCAGACGTCAGCTTAGCCGAAACTTTGAATTCTGACGCTCGATCTGATTCACCAACCAATCTTGGCGACATTTTTATGAACAGTGTGACTGTTGGCAGTTATTCGTGTGGTCCGGGGCAACCGCTGTTGTTGATCGCGGGGCCATGTGTCTTGCAGTCGGTTGAACTTGGTTTGGAAATTGCTGAGCCGCTGGCCCGACTTAATGAGCGATCTGATGTTAACGTTGTCTTCAAAGGCTCGTTCGACAAAGCAAATCGAACAAGTTTAAATGCGGAGCGAGGGCCTGGATTAGAGGAAGGCCTCAGAATGATGGAAGCGATCGGCAGCAGGACCGGGTTGCCCACCACTACCGATCTGCATCTGCCAGAGCAGGCGGCAGCTGTAGCTCAGGTTTGTGATCTGCTGCAGATCCCGGCTTTTCTGGCTCGCCAGACCGATCTGCTGGTGGCGGCAGCTGGAACGGGGAGGCCTTTGAATGTCAAAAAGGGACAATTCATGTCGCCCGAGGACATGAAATATGTCGTTGACAAGGTGCAGGGCAGTGGCGACGGTGGCGTCATGTTGTGCGAACGGGGGACTTTCTTCGGCTACGGACGGTTAGTCAACGACATGCAGTCGCTGGTCTTGATGCGAAATTTAGGCGTCCCTGTCGTGTTTGACGCCACTCATAGCGTGCAGCGGCCAGGAGGATTGGGGGGGGCGACCGGTGGAAACCGGGAAATGGTCGAACCATTGGCCCGCGCAGCCGTAGCAATCGGTACCGACGCGCTCTTTTTCGAGACACACCCTGATCCGGAGACGTCACCGAGCGATGGGCCGAACATGATTCCGCTGAATGCCTTTGAGGCGACGATAGCACGTCTGCTGAAACTGCGTGAGGTTGCACTGTCGCTGACCGCAGACGCGTGATTGTTCGGCTGAGCGTTGATCTCCACCCCCCTCCAAAAAAAAGTACCATCGGAGACACGCCACCTACGTTCTTCCGCGGCGGATCCCGTCTCGTCCGCGGTTGACTACTGACCTTGGCCATGTCGACTTGGAAGTAAGATAGAACGATGCGGAAATTCACGAAGCCAGCGACGCACGCAAGCGGACTTGTAATGCCACCCAGAAAACTTTCGCTCTTGGGACTTGCCTTCGCCGTGATGCTGGCAGTTGGTTGTAGCGATAACACTGCCAGGGTAAGGGCGATTGAGCGGCAACGGCAGGCTCGAATCCAAGCCGACACTACCGTTGATCATCTTGGGGAGGTTCACGGTCTGTTGTCGAGGCTTGTTGAGCTTAACCCACAGGAGGCTCAACGAGAGGTGATCTACCATCTGAATCGGTGGGGCGAAGGCAAGGAATTCGAAGGCGAGAAAGCCACAGCATTGCTAAAGACGATTAGTGCGGTGATCCCCGAAGAGCAGGCTCGTGCATTGACCGAGCAAGCATCGTTCGTTAGCTCCGACACCGATTACTTGAGGGATTGCTACCTGTTCCGTCAAATCTCCGAGTGGGTTGACCGTGAGTCGGGTGAAGACCCAATGCTGACAGAGTGGTTGAATGGAATCGAGGGCCAACTTCCCGAAGAGGAGGTTGTGAAACTAAGGACGGCAGTGCGGCTTTTTGACTGGACGGTCAGAAACGTGGGGTATGAACCGCTACAGCCTGAGAAAAGCTTGTTGCCACATCCGCCGTTCCCCGGTGGAATGTCGATCCCAGAGTTTTCGTTGGGCATGAGGTTTCAAGGTCCAGGATACCGGCAGACAGATTACGAAACCGTCTGGCGTGGTCTTGGCGATTCGCAGCAGCGTGCAGGCGTATTCACACAACTGTGCCGACAGGCTTCCATTCCGGCGTTTGTTTTGGCGACTCAGTCTGATCAGGATGGAACGCTCACGCCATGGAGTGTTGGTGTTCTGATCGGTAAGGAAGTTTATTTGTTTGAGCCCGAGCTTGGGTGTTACGTGCCGGGACCGGGGCAAGTGGGAATCGCAACCCTGAGCGAGGCACGGTCTGATGCGTCAGTGTTGCGACGTTTGAACGTCGTTTCTTACTTCGAATACCCGGTTTCAAAATCTGATGTGCAACAATCGATTGCTCTTTTGAACGTTACACCAGAAGCGGTCAGCCTTCGTATGAAGCAGCTTGAGTCAGGTTTGACGGGGAACCGTCGGATGACAACCTTTGTTGATGTTGATGCGTTGGCAATCGAAATTGATGCTGTGCCGGGAATTGCAGGAGTCCGACTTTGGGATGTCCCTGTGCTGGCTGAGGTTTATGCTGCCGAACTGAAGGCTGCTGCAATGCGTGATCCGCTTTTGACTTTCTGGTCGGTAGCGTCGTGGGCTATTCTCGATGGTATGAGCGACAATGCAAAATTATTAGCATTGGCTCGCTGGCGCCATCTGCACGGGCAGTTTGACAAAGATGACGAGGAAGATGCTGAGGGCGCGAGAGTGCTTTACCTTCAGCAGCGTGCACCTGAATTCGAAATTGAAGATCTTGGTATCGACGTGAACTTACAAAAGCAATACGGAGTTCGCCGCGAACTGGGGATGGATGAGAAGCAATATGAGATGCAACTACGTTATGCCCAAGACTTGATGCGAATGGGCAAGAACGCTGCTACCTATTGGGTCAGCTTGATTCAGTATGACGACGAGAGGTACGAAACAGCTCAAACTTGGTTCTCGAAGCGAGTTCTTGATTCAGATTTGATCTCGCGTCGCGAATTGACAGGCGATGTGTTGTCACCGTGGGTGGCTGCGGCACGGTACAACCTTGCCCGAAGTTTGGAGCGGAGCGGTAAAATAGATGAAGCCATTGAGCTTTACAAAACTGACGGCGATCCGCAGGAGCATGGAAATCGACTCCGGGCTCGATTGTTGGATAAACGGCGTCGAACGCTGGAGACGGAGACGGAGCCACAGTCCGCAGCGAGTGAGTAATGAATCGGCTGATCCCTAGCACCGTTTCAGCATGGTGGATGGTCTTTCCCGTCGGCGGTGTGAATGACTGAGTTGCGTTGTAACCGGAGGGGGCGATGCATGGCGATTGGGGCTTGGGTGGTCTTTCGGGTTGGCGGCCATCAGACGCTCAGTCGAGTTTTTCAATCCGGATGCTTCTGAGTTCCCTTGCGACTTCCGGGAGGGCCTCATCCACAATCCCTGCCTCTGCAAGTTGTACGAGAGACATTTGCGGGTCAATCGGGCATGATTTCAGTAAGACCAATTCGTCTGCATCGACCTGATGTGCTAGTAAAGCTGCGATCGAGTCAGTCGTGGTTCGCCAGTCATGAGGAATTCGAGTGTCGGGGACGTTTGTGCTTTTGTTGTAGAACACCGCGGGCGTGATCACGGTGGGCAGCGAAAGCATCTGCGAGCTGGGAAGCATTTTTCCTAAATGTAGCATTTCCTTCCATGCTTGCTCGGTTTTGATCAACGGGCAGCCAAGAACATCTGCTGCAAAGCTGGCGGTGGCTGTTAATAAATCAACGCACATCCAGTGCGTCTGTTGGGGGTCCATTGCGTGCTGTTGATCGAGTTCGCGCACCGCATCAATCAATTTGCCGCCGCCAATGATTATCATCGTCTGGTCTGCGGGGTGGGCATCCAGCCAGTGGTTGACGGCCGTTGCGAGATTTGATCGCAGCAGCATGCTTCCGCCAATCTTGATAATCCGCCGCATCGTCAAGCTCTCACTGAGTTTTGCTGAATTTGAGCCGCGCTACTGCGTAGGCAGGTGCGCACCGTGCAACCTCGTTTCCAAGGTGATCAGCCAAATGTAGCGTGGGTTGTCCATCGGGCTTGGAGACCAACACTTGGCCATGACCGCTCAGCACCCAAGTATGGTGCTCGTGATGTTGTTGGATGGCATGTGCGATTTGTTCGGTCGCTGCTGCAATGATTTGATGGGCCAAGATTTTGGCGTCATGAACGTTGATGGTTCTACGATCCAGGCCGATCATTCTGGCAAGACGATTTGCTGCGAGCACTCGTGATCTTGGTTTGCCATCAGCGCTACTGCAGTCACTGGCATCTTCCTCGGTATGTCCGAGCAGAAGCATGGCATCATCCATGGTTGCAAATGCTTCATTCATCACCGGTGTGGAGATGCCTCGATACTCAAGATTGCTGACAAGACCGCAGACCGGGGTTCGTCTGCAACCGATATAAACAAGAGACCCGTCACACAGGCGGTCGTAATCTGTGAGTGCATCGGTAGCAACTTTTTGTCCCGAA
>Ga0315330_10000601_pt1 | contig 22805 bp, 20 predicted proteins | sample M140m34915metaG_FD_203453 | JGI IMG/M metagenome (GOLD analysis project Ga0315330, IMG submission 203453) | Ammonia-oxidizing marine archaeal communities from Monterey Bay, California, United States - M1 40m 34915 | ecosystem: Environmental > Aquatic > Marine > Intertidal zone | place: USA...
ATGGCTCAATCTCCAGTAACTCAAACAAACGCCGCTGACAGGCATAGACCGCATCAATATCAAAATAACCGCGCCCAACCCCCGACTGATTCGTAAGTATGAAGACCAGTGCACTACGTTCCAGTAGGAGCGCAATCGTTTCCTTCACACCCGGCAGTAGCTCGACCTTATCCGGCTCATGTAGATAGTCGACATGCCGAATGAGAGTGCCGTCTCGGTCAAGAAAGAAAGCGGTTTGGTTCCCAGTCCTCTTTTCCCAAGGAGGACGCAAGCGAAAAGATGGACCAGATGACAACATTTGCTACACAAGCCTTACTTAAATGCATGCGCATTTCAGGCTATCTTTTGATGTACGAGTAAGCCCCGCCAAGCTTCACGCTCTGCCCCAGCAACTTGCGCACGACCCAATACAAGCCGAAAAGTGCGACCAGGTGTTTCGGCGTATCGTAAAGCATAAACCACCAAGTCCCAAGGACTGTGCCGAAGGGACGAGCGAAAAAAAACGAAAATGTGTAAAGAATCATTATACACCCAAGAAGCGCATTTTTTCGCAAATAAAAGCGATACACGCCCCCACAAAACAAACCGTAAATATAAAAGTAAAATGCCACACCAAAAGGAATCGCCAACCATCCGAAACGACGATAAAGATCCGCTTCCAAGGTGAAAGTTCTGCCATTCCGGTCCACCCGCCCCAAATACCGCCAGAGCACAGGGTTATTGTCAGTCAAAATGGGAGCATTCCGGAAGATAAAAGTCGGTGCCCAAGTATAAAGAATCGCTTCGAAATTATCAAAACCAGCATGTGGAATATCTCTCGGAGTCATTTCGTAAATTATCGTATCGTTAACGCCGATTAGCGCACGCGAAACCAATCGCACGTTCTCGTTATCCGCCTGAGCATTTGCATCCATAACCTCGATTCGGTCAAATGCCTCGCCGATCGCACTGAAGCGGCCAACTATGTCGATAGTCCGTTTCTCACGAAACGTTTGCGTATTCCGAAAGTGGTCCATAAGCAAAAGAAGCGGCAGAATCAAAGCGCAAGAACCAATAGCAACAACATCGAGACGAATAAACCGAAAGGTCTTGAGGAAACGGGTCTTGAAGAAATATGTTCCTACTCCAAAGAAAACGAACGGAAAAATGAAAGTACCTCTACTTCCAGTCGCAAATGCGAGAAGTAAAATATAGCAAATTAGCAATATAATAACTGCGCGAAGAAAAGACTTCACGTATTTAAAAACAAGAGGTAGGAAAAAGAAAGATAGTGTTTCAAAACGAGGAAAAATACTGAAGTAAGTCCAAATACCAAAGACCTCATCCCGAGCGACGATACCGTGCATTCCACGATCAGATGCGCCAGTGCTAGCATTGCTCGTAAATTGAACGACTCTCCAAAGCAAAAGTAGCACTCCTACCCAGACAAGAGGTTGAACAATATGCTTCCTAAAACGGGGATTAAAATCAGGAAAGATGACTCTAGGAACCCGTCCAAATCCAAACCGATAACTTAAGAAACTAATCGGAAAACCAAAAATTGTTATCAGTTGCATCTTAAAAAGGTTGGACTCAAAGGCGCCCCCATTTGTCCAGACATAAAGCCCAACCCCAACACCAGTGGACATTGATGTCCAGAATGCAATCATTGCATAGGGGGTGAATAATACCCGCCCCAATAGATTCCTCTCCAGATAGACCGCGATAAAGGGGATACATGAGATAAGAAATGAACATGAGTAATGCGGAGAAAAGAAAACCGAAACCGCCCCAAGACAGACAGCTACCCAAACGACAATCTGAGGCTCAAGCACCACTTTAGAAAGTAGTGGTAACTGCTTCTTAAATTGAGCTATTCCATGACGTTTCTTCATGACTATTTCCGTTTTTTTGCACTGCGAAAACCCAGAACACTGAGAGTAGAAAAAATGCCCCGCTAGTTCCCCACCCTAGCGTGCAGCAAGGCATACTCCTCCTTTGTCAACTTTCCAGTGTAACAAAATTCGCCGCGTTTTATGTTAGTTACCATTTACTATCGGCGGTATGCGGGAAATCAAAACTGTCTTCTTGCTGCGGCGGAATGACGAGACGATAATCAAAAACAAAAAATCTGTAAAGATCAGTCATCTTTTTTCGTGATCAGATAAAATATCTTTTATTCAACTGATAATAACACGGGACTCTTGGTCAAGCTTGCGAATATAATTTAAGTTTGTCGTGAAGGTGTTTTCCCAGTGCTCAACACACTCCTGCACACGCTGCAAGTAGCTCTCATAAATATTTTCATTGTAGGAAATTTAATGGACTTTACACAAGAAAAATGTGTATGAATTTGAAGAGATTACATACAGGGGGCGTATACTTTAACGAACTCGCTCAAGGTAAGGAATCTTTGATTAAAAACTTTGGCTCTTATCGATTAGTATAGGTAAATGATCCGAATGGCTTTTGCTAAATCATTCGGCAACATAGGCAAAGCGAACCTCTCATAAGCAAGGTATCGCAAATGTAGAATCTCGATTATATGGGATATTTTCATGAATACGATGCGGTTACGGACACTTGTTTTCTGGGACGCCTTAACTGTAGCCCTAAAACTAAGGTATCTAAGATCATCCAAGCGAATTTTTAGTTTTTTTCCAATATGCGCACTTTAGAATGTCCGATATGTCAAGCGGGGTCGTTCTCAGGTAGCAGAAACCCCAAAAAAAAGTCAAAGAAATGCATATAATTGCCCCCAAAAGCGCCCAAGCTATTGACAACGAGGCGGACAGAAAAGAGGCCACAGAGGCCGTAAGGATAGAAATAACGACGAAGGCGAATGATTGTGTCGGCCAGTGAAGCCCCTGCTCTCGCATCCACTTTTTACAAGAGTATACGCAACAGCAAACTGCGGTCAGTTCCCCAAGCAAAAGCGCAATTCCAACCCCAATAAGCCCAAAGACTGGAAGGAGCAGCATAGTTGAAATCAAAGCAGCTAGGCCAGCGCTGATAGAAAGAACTAGTTGCGCGCGAAGGAGATTGTTACCAATCAAAATCGAGAGACTAGGTTGGGACAACGCGAAAACAAGGATCCCCAACGCAAACAGAGAAAAAAGCACTGGATCAAACTGGATCTTTCCTTGGGTCCACCATTCAAAAAGGGGCTGGATGGTGATTTGCATGACAATCATGCTTGGGATCATAACGAAAATTAGCACAGACCAAACCACCGCAAACATTATCTCGGTGTCTTTTTGATCCCTCCTAACCACAGCATCCATCAAATCGGGCAAAAGCGGGTGCGTAATTGTGCTGACACCTTGCTGCAGTATGTTAGACACCGTGCGATTGGCAGAGAAAACAGCAACTGCACTGGTCCCAACGGCCCCAGCAAGGAGTATCCGCATGCCTCGGTTTCGCATTGTGTCAAGAGATTCCCTGAGCGTGATAAGCTGCGATTTAAGCAGCATGCTCCAACCCTCTCGCCTGTTAGGCTTAGAGTATCCAAGGAGCTGCTCTTTCCGCATCAAATAGAACAAGTCAAAAGTGCTAAAGAGGCCACAAAGAGAGTGGGCCGCAACCCAAGAGAGACCCACCCAAAGAAAGTCGGAACCATTCAACAAGAAAACAACCGGGACTATCAACGCAGCAAGTTGCCGCAAAATCGCCCACGCAGTCAGGCGTGAGAAGTATCCATAAACGGTCAAAAGCCTAGTGGCAATTCCACCAAAAGGCATTAGCAACAGGTTCATCGATGCGTAAGCCAATAGAATCAAAGAGATATCCGAGGGACCAGCGCCGAGAGGTTCCGGATTCTCAGGCAAAAGATACCCAAACCCAAAAACAATACAGATCAGGCACAATGCCACGAGCTCCAATAGCGAGACGACCCAAGCAACAGGCAATGAGGACCAAACCAAACTAATCGAATCTTTCCTCCGGCCTCGCCCGAGTTTCAAGAACTCCGAAAGGAGATATGTTTGGTAGCCAGAATTCACTATACTCAAAAGTCCGACAAGCGCATGTATCGCCAACCACACCCCATAGGTTGATGATGACCAGCGACTAAGCAAGATGGGCACAACGGCAACCTGCCCGATAATAGCTGTAGCCATATTGAGCCATGCAAGCACACTGCCTGAAAGAATGCGTTTAATTCGGGACAATAATTAAACAATTAGAGTGTTAGAAATCAGAATAATCTTATCGGAGGTCCTATTTTTTATCTGATAATTGCAAAAGCTGAATACCAATGAATATTTTTTAGTTTAGAAATTTTAAACTCTGAGTAACTGCATCTTACGAAGCGAAGTTTGTTTTGCGTAAAATACTAAACTCTTAGTAATTTCAAATAGAGAATAAAGCCGAAGATCTTATTTTCTCTCAAACTACAGCAGATGAAAAACTACACTGAAAGCAAGGGAGACTGAATTGTTTTACTATGATTTTTACAATAATTTTGGCCGATTTAGTCCCAGTATCGACTTCAATCTTCTCGTTTATGTGGGAATAACTTTTTTGACTTGCGATGGCTTAGTAATATGCATTTGCGCTAAATCATCTTACTCTCATTCTTAATCTAGATAATAAAAAGAGGGTTTTAACCAAGTATTTCCGTAAAAAATTTGTCGGTATATTTGGAACCGGAAGAGATGGTTTTAGAGCAGAAACTTCCTCTGAAATTCCCTGTAAGAGCTCCCAATCTATATCCCAAATATCATCCCAAAAAAACTTTTGCGACCCATACTGTTCGAAATATCCTAAAACTTTTCGGTGAAAGCTGTTAAATCTTTGCGTTCGGAAGCCATAGAAATCAATGCCTCGCTCGAAGTAACCTTCTGCCCAATCTCGGGGAACCACTTTGCTTTTTTTTCGGGCAATTGAAAGATGGGCTTGCGGGGAGTAATACAAAACACGCTTATACCAAGACTTCGTCCGGTTGATATTCTCGACAACGCTATACATCGCCTGCCTTGCTCGATATTCAAACTCTCTAATTCTTGCAAAGTGTAACACAATGATGGACTGGCATACATAGACTGGACCGTCTGCATTCCCCGGTATCCGTCGATTGTGTATTCTTTTTTTCTGAGTCTCTGCGCCATCGTCCACATACGCGAGTGGAAAGCTCGTATTGCAGGGCAAGTAGCGCATCGGTTGACTGAGGAGGTCTGGCTTTGCAAACCAAACCGTCGTCCCCGGCTCCAGCTTTCGTAGTGTGCCCCAAAGGCGACGATCCAGCGATGGAAAGGTTGGAATTTCGTCAGCATCTAGAGCGACAATCAGATTCCCCTCGCCGTAGAGCTCTCTAACTTTACCAACCAGAAATTCAGTCCGATATGCTTCGTCATATTTCGGAGATGGATTTTCGTAACAAACCGCCTCATCATAATCATCGATGATTTCAAGCGTTCGGTCAGTAGACCCTTGATTGAGTAAAACAATATGATCCGCAAAATGAGAACAGGCCCAGAGGAACCGGTCAAGGATCCAGTCTTCATCCTTAACCGGTGTAATTACAATAATCTTGGGGCCAATAGTTTTTTCTACCATCATCAACTACTGAGTTTTAGGGACTCTGCGGATCTGTAAAAAACACAGCACAGCAAACTTTGCCATTGAGACCGTCAGGTTCGCAAACGCAAATAAAAAACCTCTCAAAACACCTTCAGAAGGCAAAAGCGATAGTTCAAGGATGCCCAGCACATATGACACATCCAAAGGATTACACCGTCTGGACTGAATGAATCCTGACAATGTCAAATGTTTAAAAGGGCGGTAGCGGGGCTTATCGCCGTAGATATGCCTATCCAAAGGCTTAGTAGAAACAAAAATTTGCACGCCTGCTTCCTTCAGATATGTAGCCAGCAAAGTATCATAACGACTATGCAGATGCCTTTTTTAATTTATCATTTTAGATGCTGCCAGAACCTGCATCGGAAAGAGTATCACGGTCGTGGCAACAAAATCTACTTTCATGAGTGTGTGATCGCAGATAACCGCTCCATGCTTCTCCTCAGAAAATCGAGATTGGTCGATCGTCTTAAACCCCTTGCCACGGAAAAACCAGGAGGTTCCGGATTCTTTTCGGTCCTCGATCCAGAAACTAGCCGCGACTACCGAAATGGGTGTAAGCTGGTTCGTCATCTTATCCAAAGCGCCCTAATTCAGAAAGGTATCGTTGTTAATCGTCAGAACCGCATCAAACTATCTAGGATGACTGGCGATGTAGTCGAAGCCTTTATGGGTGGCCTCGCCAAACCAGAGATTACCATCACCCTTCAGGACAACCGCACCTTCGATATTTCGCATCACCCATTTCTCCGTGCTATCGCTTGGACCATCATCCTCGAGAACCGGAGTGATTTCATGCTCTTTTGAGGATGAAATGAGATTTTGAAGGCAACGCTTGGTGAACTCGAGGCCATCATGAACGGCTATAACTACGGCGATATACATAACTCCTTTCTTAACTGTTTTATGGACTCCACAAATAATGCTTCCCCCAAACGTCATCTATAAATAGCTCCCCACGATAACCCTCTGCTTTCAGGACGGCATTGATCTTTGAGAATTCCTCGTTATCGTGTATCTCGACACAAAAATGGGGACGATCACGCTCTATTAAACCGCGCGCACCCTCGACGACCTCTCCGCCGAAACCCTCCACATCGATAATAACTAGTTTTGCAGGCTTGTCTTGAGAAAGGAAGATTTTATCCAACGTTGTGACGTTTATAGAAATTTCTTCTACGCCCTCCCCTTCGCGCACATCAAGCGACGCAGCTCCATCTCCAGTTCCCTTAGAGTAAATTTTAGCCTCACCAACTTCACATCCTGCAGCGGAATTCACGGGGGTCACGGGATATTTGTTCAATTCAAGATTCCTTACGAGTCTTTGGTAAGTTCCTGGTTCTGGTTCTAAGGCATAAAGTTTGCATCCCAGATTTTTCCTCAATGCGGCGTGCGCACAATATAATGCGACGTAGCCCACATTAGCCCCAACATCAACAACAAGTCCTGCATTAGGTATGAGCTCAACGAGCTTGTTTAGCATATGGCGCTCACTAGTACCAGCGATGTAACTTAGATTAGACGTTTCTCCTGAGAGTAAAAAACCATTTCCGGCAACCCAAGGTTCCGAGCGAGCGTTGCCCAATTTAACCCAAGGACCAAGTCGTCCGAGTATTCTTCTATCGAGTCCACCAAGTGACGGGGACAACTTTCCTACAGTTCTTATAATCAGATTTATCATGAACTTTTTCTTCTAATCCAGCGCAGCTTCAGGTTTCTGCTCCAGCTTGGTAACCCAACCATCGCCTGCTGTTAGAATAAACATCCGTCCGATCGGCTTTTCCTTGGAGACGTCGTAGTCGAACGGAGCCAGGAAACCGTTGAAGAGTTGATACATCTCATAGTTTGTATCTTCCACCAGTTTGACGACATCGCACAGAAAGCGGCGGTTCCCCACCCAGCCGGACGCGTATTCAAACATGACCAGACCAACTTTCCCCGCCGCAAGAAGCTCCACCGCGCCCTCCAGGACATTGGCATCGAAGCCCTCCGCATCGACTTTTAGGAGATCGATCTTCTCCAAACCGTGCTGCGCGCCCCACTGGTCGAGGGTTTCTACCTTTACTTTATAGGACGCTTTCTCCTCACCCGCATCCGGACGCCGGGTCAGACTACTGCACTCGTTATCGTAGTCATAGAATTCGAGTTCACCGCTCTCATTCGACAAACCGATGGGATAGAAGTGGATGCGCTTGTCTGCCGCAAACTTCTTTTCATAGGCCAGCTGAATGGCCCGGGCCGGGTCGAAGGCGTACACATTTGCCGTCGGGCAGCGCTGCAGCACCTGGTAGGTGTAGTCCCCCATGTTGAAGCCCACGTCGAGCACGACTGCATTTTCCGGCAGGTTATCAAGCAGCCAATACTCCCCGTTCGTATCCGAGTCGAGCGAATGATTGAGCAAAACATAGTCTGCTCGATTCCGCAGCCTAACATAGAATTTCAGGAGTATGAATCCAAACGGATTCCAAAATAGTTTTTGTAAAAAGAGATTACGTTTTCGTCGAGTAGTCATGTCGATGGAAGATGGTGTCTCTTCTGCGTTAAAGCGATTCAAGCAAATACTTCATCACCGCATCGTTGGAGTATCCGGCAGCTTCGACTTTACGCTTCGCAGCTTGCGCCATGTTCTGCCTAGAGCGTTCATCTTTTAAGAGCTTGAGGCTTTGCTCCGCACATTCCTCTGGTGTTTCCCAAAAAAGAGCCTCAATTCCTTCTTCGAACATCTGCGAATGTTCATTTGTGCGCTCTGCGCAAAAAATGGGCCCGCCCATGTAGGGCACTTCGGCGGAACGCGTGGTATGGAGGTCCCGATTGCCTTTGGAGAGGAGACCGAGGGCCACCTTGGAGGCGAGTGTCGCCGCAACGAAATCACGCCCGTAGAGTCCCGGCCCTTTCCAGACGGGCTCAAGGCGGGGCCACTCCGGGGCTTTGTGCCACCAGTCGCCGCGAATCGACAGAGGCACGCCCAGCTCCAGAAGCCTCGCCATAAACGGGCCCCGTTCCGGCATCCAGGTGCCGATAAAGGAGATATCGGAAGCGTATTCTCCAGATTCATCGGCCGTAAGTTCGACGGGGGCATGCGCTACCGGGTCGTAGGAGCGGAAAACGCGTTCTACCCGGCGGGCACCGCAGGCTCGGGCTTCTTCCATATTCTCATTGCGCACCACTACGGTTAAATTATGGAAGGGGACGGCAGCCTGATAGAGCGACCACTTTTTACCATCTCTCCGGCCGAAGGGGTCATCCACATTGTAGTTGATGATCTTCACCTCGGCATCTTTCAGCCAGCGGTAAACCAGCGGACCCAACTCGGCCCCCCCGTCGATCCAAGCCAGATCAAAGCTGGACGCTTCGACTCTGGCTTTAAGATAACGCAGAACGAGGGGGGCAAAGATCCCGAACCCGAAGCGCACCGAGAGCCCACCAGTGAGGCGCCCCTTAGGAAGCGCCTGCCGGGCATCCACATGCAATACCTCGTGCCCCAGCCGACGCAGGGCGCTGGCACGGTGCGCACTAGTGGAGTGCTTAAAAGAGGCCCCCAGATATAAGATCTTCATGGAGAATGGTTTTTTGTGGCCGACTGAAAAGCAGCACTCAAACTGCCTGCCACGGTTTCGAGAGTATAATTCTGAATTAAGTTTTTTATGGCCCGGTGCATCTGCTCTCGTCCATGTCGGTCCAGTTGGGCAAACTGCAGCATCCGCTCGGCGAGTGCCTCAACATTACCGGTTGAAAAGATCCATCCTGTCTTATCGGCTTGAACCAGATCCGGGCCGCAGCCGACTCCGTCGCTGACCAGAGCTGGCAAGCCGTAGTGCATGCCTTCATTCACGACCAGCCCCCAGGTTTCGCCGCTTCCTCGCCTCGACGGCAGGATAAGTGCATCCCCCACAGCATAGGCACGCCCCACCTCAGCCTGATTGAGGAAGCCCAGCAAATGGATCTGCTTCGTTAATCCAGCCTCGGCGACGGCCTTTCTGAGATCGGGCATGAGTTGACCGTCTCCCGCGATCACGAGGTGGATCTTTCCTGCCGACAAAACTCCGTCCTCCGCCACTTTTCGAAGAGCGGCAAGTATCAACAACGGGTCCTTCTTTTCGATAAGTTTTCCGGAGAAAACAAAAACAGTCGCTTCCTCTGGGATCTTCTGCTCCTCTCGAAGCTTGTCCCGCTGGGGCAACCAGAATGCAACCTGTCCGGCGACAAAATCCGTATCCACAATATAGGGGGCCGAATACATCTTCTGCTCCGCGACGCCGAGACGCAGAAGGTGCTGCCGCGCCTCGGTCCCGATCACGCCGAAGGCACGGATAGTAAGATAAAACTTTTGAAGGACGGCGTCGCGTAACCTTGCCTTGAACCCCGAACGGGCGTGGGCCACATCCGTGGCCTCATGTCGCATGACAATGGGCACCCCGAGTTTTCGAAGTTCTCGCCAAACCCCCATGTGGAAGCGGTTGCAATAGGCGACCATCAACCCAACGTCCGGATTGAAGTCCTTGAGGGCTTTACCCAGACCCCGAGCCGAGGGAGAAAAGGTGGTGATACGCTGGATACCGGGGTCGGTGGAAAGAAATATACTTTCATAACTCTCCAGTAAGGGGGCATCCCAAGTAACGGCGACGCCGAAGCCCTCGTCTTGGTATCCGCGAACGCTCATGTCTGTGCCGTAGAATACCTTCACTTCGAGATCCGAATGGGCTGCAAGCTTCCGCCAAAGTGGAGCCTGATACTGAATCGGGTGCGTCGCGCAAACCGCCACCCTAATCTTTTGTGCTGTTCGCTCAGATACCATTAGACGGACTCGGACATTCCATCAATCCAGAGATCGAGCAGAGGTAGTTCTGCTTCGCCAACGCAGCCCATCTCGACAAGGGTCTGATAGCACAGGCGCACATTGTTATAGATGCCGCCAAGGTCGCTCTCCAGCTTAAGGCCATCCAGCCGATCGGCGATCTGTGCATTTTTCAGGTAACCGGATACCTCGTCTTCAAAATCGCGCATCAAGCTATGGTCATTGCGTTCCTGCCAGACGGTCGGCTCATCAAAAAGGAGGGACCAGCCGTATTCCCGCGCGACGCGCTGTGCCACGAAGCTGCGCCAGATATCCGTCATCCGGAAAGAACAATGGGCGGGCAAATAAAGCAGAGGAAATGCTTCTCTGAACCAAGTCGTGTTCTGACTGTTGAAGGGGCACCAGCTGGTCCCGGCCAGGGCGAGTTTTTTACCCTTTTCGAAATTCTGCGGCAGGGGTAGCAAGAGTCGGTAAATCGCATCGACGTCCGGATTCTCGTCGGCCAGCCCCTGCTGAATCGGGCTGTCGAGCGACTCCACCGGCAGGGAATCGAAAGGCGGAAGAGATTTGTTCACCTCATCCAGTGGGAGGCCCCGCGGCCAGATCAGGGCGTCGCTGAAATATCGATAGGCATTGACCCAGCCGCCATTTTTGAGAACGGGTGCATCGAAGGTGCGGACCCGCTCGGTCCAGAAACCATCACGGGGCAAATTGTCGTCATCGGTATCAATGATGATTTCGGCCCCCTCCTGCATCGCGATAAGATAGCCGATGTTCTTCCGCGCGTAGTGGCGGGTCGGACAATCCTCGGCGAACTTAAACCCGGTCTCCAATTGTTGCCCAACACTGAAAAACCGGCACGACTTTAGGCTGAAATCCTCGGGGCTCTTCGTATCGCCAATAACCAGAAAATCCATGCCATGCTGACTCGCCCCTTCGGCGAACATTTGCATCGCCCGGTTTGGCGGATTGATAGACGTGATGATGATACCAGTTTTTTGATTCATAATTCGAAGGGTAACAACTTACGGGCGCGTTCCATGGCTGGGGGTCTGTTTCGTTTGAGAAAATCGATAATTTCGGTTTGTGACGCAGCGGGATCCTCCGGAATCCGACACCACTCGTCATCCTGCGGCACTTCATGCCACCAGGGGTAGCGGGTGAGTTTCAAACCCGGATTAAGCATGCCAGCCTTATAGGAGAAGGAGCTTGGGCTCGTGATAATAACGTCCGCACAAGCCATGTTATGAAAGGTATTATACTGGTCGACATCGAGATGGAGCCGCACATCCCCAAAGCGCAGCAGAGGCTCAAATCCGTCGGGCGTGCCCTGCGAAAAGATGTGAAAGACCACACCTTCGTCCGGAAGCGCGGTGAGGATCGACTGCATCAGAATTTCGAAGTATTCGAGGTCCAAATAACGCGCCTGGTATTCGGCCCCCGAGGTGTCGTGCACAGAAGGGTTCTTCATATCCATCGCGTTGCGGCGGCGGATGTGAACCGCTACATTGAGGCAGCCTAGTTCACGCAGGACTTTGACTCCGGGCCGTTGCGTGTAGGACCAGTAAACTTTACGTAGTTCAGGACCTGTCGTGTGTTGCACGAAGGAATTTTGGCCATCAAATGGAACGAAGAGCAGGTTGCCGGAGCTCCGGATCGAATCGACATCCGTCCGCAATTCCTCTACCGGATCGCCCGCTTTCCAGTCGACCCTGGGCAAACGAACCAACTCAAAATTTTCCTGCCTCCAGAACGGCTCGGCAATAGTATAGCCCGACCCGAATCCTAGGAATTCCTCCCACGGCGAGGCCAGTGATGAGTGCAGAAACTCCAAATCGAAGCCGCGGGCCATGAGCAGGCCCCCATTGTATTCGGAAAGAGCGTGGCCAATACCGGCCGTCCTGTGGGCCGTCGCCAGCAAATAGCGCCTGCCACCGTCACCTTTTCTTTGAACGGCGCGCGCGTTCAGTTCCTCGCGGTATCTTGCAGAGCGCCTGACGGCACATTTCGGAAAGCGAGCCTCCAGAATCCGCCGCACCATCCCGCTGCGATGCGGCTCCGGTATTTCAAGAAGACGTTTTACTTTTTGAAGCGGGATCATGTGGTATTGCTGGGACTTCTATGTTTAAAGGCATCTACGCCACAATTTAAAAGTAAAAGGCGAATTCAAGCGGACGGGTCTCGTTCCAAAAGAAGAAATCTCTTCGAGAGTCTGCGAATATTTTAAAGCACCCGAGGGAACATTTTGAAAAAAAGTCAGGCCTCACTCTCTGGCGACCGAAACGAGGTGTCCATGTTCCTTCAACAGGGCATGCTGACGAGCGGCCTCAAGATCCCCTGCGACCATCTCTGCACACATTTCCTCGACGGTAATCTCCGGAACCCAGCCGAGTTTCTTCTTGGCCTTGCCGGGATCTCCCAAGAGCGTTTCCACCTCGGCGGGACGGAAATAGCGGGGGTCGACCTGCACGATGACGTCGCCCACCTTGACATTCGAGGCCTTGGTGGAGTCGACGGCAGTGACGGTAGCAATCTCATCCACGCCCTCACCTGTGAATTTAAGCTCGATTCCGGCCTCACGCGCACTAAGGGTGACGAATTCCCGCACCGAGATCTGCTTGCCGGTCGCGATCACAAAATCCTCAGCCGCCTCCTGCTGCAGCATCATCCACTGCATCCGCACGTAGTCCTTGGCGTGCCCCCAGTCGCGCAGGGCATCCATGTTACCGAGGAAAAGGCACTCCTCAAGTCCCTGGGAAATGTTAGCGATGGCGCGGGTGATCTTGCGGGTCACGAAGGTTTCGCCACGGCGGGGCGACTCATGATTGAAAAGAATGCCGTTGCAGGCATAGATCCCGTATGATTCCCGGTAGTTCACCGTGATCCAGTAAGCGTACATTTTCGCGGCGGCATAGGGTGAGCGGGGATAAAAGGGCGTGGTCTCCTTTTGGGGAACTTCCTGTACGAGGCCGAAGAGCTCCGAGGTCGAGGCCTGGTAAAAGCGCGTCTTCTTCTCGAGGCCCAGGAAGCGGATGGCCTCAAGGAGGCGCAGAGTCCCAATGGCATCGACGTCGGCGGTGTATTCCGGCGACTCAAAGGAAACGGCCACATGGGACTGGGCTCCGAGGTTGTAGACCTCATCCGGTTGCACTTCGCTGATGATGCGGGTCAGGTTGGAGGTGTCGGTAAGATCACCGTAATGAAGCTTGAAGCGGGTCTTCCCGTAGTGCGGGTCCTCGTAAATGTGATCGACACGTTCAGTATTGAATAATGAAGCTCGACGCTTGATGCCGTGGACTTCGTATCCTTTTTCAAGCAGGAACTCGGCCAGGTAGGAGCCATCTTGGCCGGTGACTCCGGTGATTAGTGCTTTTTTCATCAGGGTATGGGGGAGAAATAGAAGGACTTAAAGGCGGGCGGTGCCCTTGCCCAAGGTGGCCTGGAAATCCCGGCAGGCGTCGGCGAGACCGACCGGCAGAGAAATGGCGGGCGACCAACCACTCTTCTTGAGACGGTCAGTGTTGAGGAGCTTGCGCGGGGTGCCGTCGGGCTTACTGGGATCGGTTTTGACTGTGCCCTCGAAGCCCACCATCTTCGCAATCAATCGGGCCAGCTCGAGAATGGCAATGTCTTCCCCGACTCCAACGTTCACCCAGTCGGCGGGGTTCTCCAAGTCGAGCAAGTGAAAGCAGGCTTTGGCGAGATCATCGACATGCAAGAACTCATGGCAAGGAGTGCCCGTGCCCCAAATGGTGACCTTGTCATCTCCTCGTTCCTTCGCCTCGTGAAAGCGACGGATCAGGGCCGGGATAACGTGCGCGTTTTCCGGGTGGTAGTTGTCGCCCGGGCCGTAGAGATTGGTCGGCATGGCAGAATGATAAAGCAAGTCGAGTTCGCTCCGAGTCGCCGTCTGGATTTCATAGTCTCCTAGCGCTTTTGCCTCGCGCACCAAAGCCGAGCCAACCATTCCACGATGCCCTGCGATAAAGATTTTCATAGTTTGGATTTGATTCGCTTATCCCCCTAATCGAAAACAATTTTAACGAACAAACGCTACCGCTCTTGGTTGTCTTTTTTGTTTAGAGAATTCAATTGGCTGATTTGGCGCAATTTCTTCCACCTGCGGTCTATGGACAGCAACTTGTTGAGTTTAGTCGAGATGACTGAGGGACTGGAAGGAGACAGAGAGCGGTTTCGTTCCAGCTTTGAAGACTTGAGAGGCGGGTTTTCAGGTGACCTGAGGATTTTGAGTTTTTTGCTGCTTATCGAGAAGCGTCTTACCTTGCTTCAGGCTTGGGCTAAAATTTTTTAAAACCAAACCAGCAGCAAGACTACGAAGCGAGAGCTCGGGGCTATCAACGCGAGAAGTAATTTCTTAACTCTTTAGCTAGATCTGGTCTCTTGAGACCGAACTCAAAATTAGTTTTCAAAAAATCAAGTTTGTTGCCTATGTCGTGGCGCTTCCCTTCGAAGCAGAGACCATAAATCTCATCTTGAGAAAGGAGACTAGACATAGCATCGGTAAGTTGGAATTCGTTGTTCTTTCCCCGCGGAGTTTCTTCTAATAAGGTGAAGATTTCAGGGCGGAAAAGATAGCGGCTTGCGATGGCGAAATTTGAGGGTTTTTCCTCGATTGAGGGCTTTTCAATAAGCCGGTCTAACTTGATTAAACCATCACGAATTTTGTCACCGCCTGCAATGCCGTATCGTGAGACTTTTTCGTCAGGAACTTTTTCAAGGGCCACTACCGAGGTCTGGTATTCGGCGTGGATCTCAAGGAGCTGTTTGAGAACGGGTCGATCAGGATCTGCGCTCTCTACGATGGTGTCGCCGAGGAGGAGAACGAAGGGTTCATTGCCGCAGAAGGTTTGGCCGCAGAGGACAGCGTCGCCCAAGCCTTTGATTTCATTTTGCCAAACGTAATGAATGTTTGCCATTTCGGAGATTTGTCTGATTTCATCGGAGAGCTCCGATTTTCCTCGTGCCGCGAGTTCGCGCTCGAATTCAGGGGAGCGCCCGAAATACTCTTCGATGGCTCGCTTGCCGCTCCCGATAACGATAAGAATTTCCTCGATCCCTGAATCCACGCATTCTTCTACCACATATTGGATGACGGGTTTATCAACCACCAGGAACATTTCCTTGGGAACCGATTTGGTCATGGGAAGAAAGCGGGTTCCAAGTCCGGCGGCTGGGATGATGGCTTTGCGAACTTTCATTGAATTTTCTCTACGTTTTTGCCTAGGGCGAGGCGACCTAATGGGAAAGTCACGTGGAAGCGTGGTCAAAGAGGAAATTAAGTGTAGCTTGGATCAGGGGCGATTTGAGGCTTAAAGACCCTACACCCCTGCAACTCGAGAGAGTCTTTTAACTTTGTGAACATTTCTTCATCTTCGTAAGTGCCCACGATGGCTCCACCTGAACCCGTAAATTTGGCGGAGGCCCCGACGGCTCGGGCTGCTTCGATCATGGCTAGATTACCGGAAGAAAGTTGGTAGGTTTCCTTTCGAAGATCAAAGTTTCTGTCGAGTAAAGGCCCAATTTGATTCCCCTTCCCTGCCACCAGCAGATCTCTGGTTTGCTGGGCAATATTTGCCCATTCGTCAAGGGCGGCTAGAATTTTGGGTTCTAAGCGATTGAAGCGAGATCGGATGTCGTTGTGGAAAATTTCTGTGCCCTCAGACAAGGTCGTGCGGTAGGCAATATAGAGGGAAGGCAGGGAAGAAACATCGAGTTCTTCGTATGATCCATAACCTTCATGCTCGAAATGCTCTTGGGCAAAGTCCATGAAGACGAGGCCTTCGTATGCTTGGATCACGCGATCCTGAAGGCCCGCTGGGATACGGAGTTCCTCGGTTTCGACCGATAAGACAAGATTGGCTAGGACGGGTGGAGGAATGGTGACGTCATAAAAAAGCATCAATGCTTTGAAGCAGGCGGTGATAATCGCACTGGAACCCGCAAGCCCTACATGGCCAGGAATATTGCTCTGGTAACGGATGGTAAAGTTACGCGAGTGCATCGGGGTGTCATTTTGCTGGCAATAATGATGAAAGCGCCTCACTGAAGCCTGAAGAAGGCGTACTCCGCCGTAATACCCGAAAGCATCAATGTTCTCAACCAGCTCGGTAATACTGGTAAAATTGGTGTGATCCCGTCGATTTGGCTCGATCACAAGTTCCGGAGATTCCCAGAGGGTGACATCGGCCTGAAAATTGCGGATAATGAAAGCGATGGTTTTTCCGTGAAACCCATCGGAAGGGTTTCCAATCAAGCCAGCCCGCGGGAAGGAAGAGGCGCGAACAATCTTGGAAGCGGAAGACATTCTGAGGAAGTAAAGGAGGACTGTTTAGGCTCGGAAAAAAGTGAGCTGCTTAGCGGTGAGGGAAGGTAATGGGTGGAAGCTCAACTTGTGGTATATTGACCGTACGCTAATTCATTTTTGAGACCTACTGGCCAATTTTTCTATTTTTTATTTTCTTCTTTTTTAAAAACGCTACCGCCCTTGGTTGTTCTCCTTTCTTCAGAGATTCCAATGAGCTTATTTGGGACGATGTCGGGGAGTCACAGTCCATGGACAGCAACTTGGTTGTTTCAGTCGAGAAGACTCAGGGCTGGAAGAAGGCCGAGAGCGGTTTCATTCCAGCTTTGAAGGCTCGTAAGGCGGGTCTTCAGATGATCTGAGAGATCTTCGTTTTGTGCGACTTCATCGAGAAGCGTATTACCTCGCTTCAAAGCCGGGGTGAAATTTTCCTCAATCAAACCGGCAGCAAGACGACGTAACGAGAGCTCGGGACGGTAAAAAGTTCGGCGATCTGATAGCTCAACGACGAGATGAATGAATCCCATACGCTCGAGGAAACGGAGGCCGCTCGAGACGCTGCCTTTACTCAATCCTGACTCTTTGATGATTTCTGAGACCGGAAGCGGATTTTCGGCCAAAAAAAGGGTCCCATAGATTAAAGCAACTGAACGCGGCAAGCCGAAGGAATCAGCAAGCTGACAGAAATAGGCCGACAATTCCTTCCTAGCTGTATCTGTTTCCGCTAAATTGCCCTTCACTTAAGTATCACTAACAATTCTCAGATAAAAGTTCAAGAATTTTTAAACCTTTTAAACCTTTTAAACCTTTTTCACAGCTGAGTCGTGAACCTAGTCTTCTTCCTCCTCATCAGCGCCGTAGCTTCCATAGGAGCCGTAAGAGCCTGATCCATAGCCGCCGCCATACTGGCCGTAGCCACCACCATAGCCACCATAGCCACCATAGCCACCATAGCCACCATACTTATAAAGATACTTGCGGGCAAAACCGCCTCTTTCCTGGTAGTCGTTAACCACGATTCCAGCTGGTTCGTTATCATCGTCCCGCAGCATATCAAGGCATTTTGCGACCGCACCCTTCGGAGTGTGTTCGGCGCGGACCACGAGACAGAAATTATTGACTTCCGGGATAAGGAGTCGGGTGTCAGGCACCGCGAGAAGCGGAGCGGAATCAATGACAATGACATCGAACTCTTGCTTGAGTTGGTCTAAGATTGCGACCACGCCCTCGGTCGTGAGACGCTCGCCTGGGTTTGGGGCTTTTTGTCCGGCAAAGATAATGGAAAAGTTTTGCTGTCCAGCTTGTTCATTGATTGCTTCAGCAAGAGTGGCTTTCCCGGTGAGGACTTCGGTGAGACCGGCAGAAAGATCTCTGCGTTTAAGACCAAATGCTTTATGAACGGCGGGCTTCCGTAGATCAAAATCGACCAGTATTGTTTTTTTACCCTGCTGGGCCGCGGCGATCGCAAAATTTGAGGAGGTGGTCGTTTTTCCTTCACCCGGAATGGAGCTGGTAAACAAGCTGACCTTCCGGTCGTCTTCCTTCCCAAGAAGGGTGACTGAAGCTCTCAAAATTCGGTAGGCCTCGGTGTAGAGAGTTTGCAATAAAGCAGGCCTGAAAATCAGCCGAGAGTCCCACATTTCTATCCCAGGCGGATCTGAGACCTTAAGTTGTTTCTCTTTTTCGGCCTTCAATTGGGCGAGGACTTTTAGATCGATATTTTGGATGGTCGCAAGAATAGGAAGACCCGACATCACCTCGACTTGGCTCACAGTGTGGAATTTGTTGTCGAGCTTGACGAGCAGAAAGGCCAGCGCAAGCCCAAGTCCAAAACCTAAAATCGTCCCGACGATTAGAGTCATCAACCATTTGGGAGACGAGGGAATAGAAGGTAGCTCAGAAAAACTATCAATTTCGACCTCAACTGCACTGTCCCCTCTTTTAGCATTGAGCTCAGCCAATTGGGTATTGAGAGAATTATAAACCTCTCGCTGGCTCGTAATCCCACTAGTAAGGACGGTGGCACGAGCCGACAGAAGTCGACGAGCTATCTCGAGACGGGAGATTTGATCCAAAACCTGGTCGTTCAACTCGCCTTGATTTTGGTCCCAGTAGCTTTTATCTGCGGCGGCTTTCCTCACCTGATCAAACTCGCGAAGAAAGCGAGAACGGTATTCTTCAAGGGCGTTTTTTGCAGCAATTAACTTGGGGTGCTTGGAAAGATATCTTAGATCCAATTCGCTGAAGGTGGCTTCACGCTTTTCTAATTCGGCAACAGTCGAAAGAATGATCTGGTAGTTCGCGAGAGCATTCTCCTTCTGTTCCAGAAGCTTCTCAGCCTCCGCCGACTTTGTGGCGAGAGTTCCAGAAGAAGTGGTGCGTCCTTCGGCACGGTCACGACCGAGCTCGGCAGAGTAAACCTCCGCAAGTTTATCGGCAAGAACGGAAGCGACTTCAGGAACCGGATGTTCAACGGTAAGATCGAGGAGACGAGTCCCTCGGCGAATCGAAACACTCGACCAACGACGGATCATACGAGCGAGCTCAACAGATTCTAACTGGTCTGCCCTCGCTTCTGGGATTTCTTCTCCCCCAAGGAGACCGGTGGACCACTCTGGCCACCAATTGACTGAGGGCGGAACGAGTTCTTCTAGTTCGAGAACGGCTGGAGCTTGCGCAACTTTTTTTAGAAGCTCAAGATTTTGCAGCTGCTCAGCCATGGTAGCCATCGCCTCTTTTGAACGAAGATTGATGTCGCCCACCTCCTCGCGACTTCCCTCAAAGGCCTCACCAGTTGATTGTTTGACGAGCAAGGTAGAAGTGGCTTGATAGATCTTGGGCGCCTTCGAAAGATAATAAAAGCTCCCGAGAATTCCCAGAACAAGACCAAGGGCTATCCAATGCCACCGGACCAAGAGGTCACCGATCAGTTGGCGAGTCCGAGCACGGCGAGATGCTCCACCCCCTCCAAGATCTTCCTCATCGAGGATATCTAGGTCTTCAGGCTCCTCGTAGTATTTTTTCCTTCTCACCGCCACTTACCTAGGGAATTTGAAATACAAATGCAAATGATTGTTAGTCTTTCTTAATTATCCAAGGCGCTTCTCTAAAACCATCGTTCAGAGACCTTAACTTCATCGTTAGGGAATAGCCATAAAGGCTGGCTTTTGTTCTCTCGTAGTTTCGGAAGATTGTAGGTCTTGGGATCCTCACCGGGGCGATTGACGATAATTTTTTTGAGATTGGCGAGCTCGGTAGCGCCTCCGGCAATCGCGATGGCCCTGAAAATATCAAGGCGTCCATCGAGGGGAAATTTGATGAGACCCGGTTTTTTGACCTGACCCGTCACGCTGACCACGGAATTGACAAATCGGCTTTTCGCAACATCAACTCGGTCGCCACCTCTCATAGCGATTGTTCCAGCGGCTCCTTTTTCAATTGCTTCATAAGAGTAAGAAGAAGTGCCTCCATTAGCCCTGATCAGCCGGATCGCCAGGGGGTCAGCCTCAGCCCCGAGGCCCCCCGCTAAGGCCAGAGCAGCCCCAAGTTCGAGGCCACCATCGATAGGGAGAGCGATCGAACCCGGCTTTCCAACCTCACCGCTGATGAGAACCGATTTCCCTGCGAAAGGGCTCTCGCTGACCACCACTTGGTCTCCAGACTTCAAGATGACCGTGTCACCTTTCTCGCGGATAAAGTCGTAGGAAAATTCTTTGCTCACCCCGGCGGTTGATTTGAAGATAATTTTTTCGCGATCCGCTAGGGGCGTCAGTCCTCCGGCATTTGCGAGAGCCCCGCGGAGATCCAGCTGGCTGAACTGAGGAATGGGAACCTTCCCCGGGCTCGCAACCATCCCGATGACATTGACAAAATCGACGGCATACTCAGAAACCGATAAATTGACGCGTGGGTAGCGAATGTAATCCGCAGCGTAAAGGGCTCGAATCTTCTCGGAGGCCTCACCCAAACTGAGTCCCGAGAGATCCACAGAACCGATGAGAGGGAAACTTGCTTCTCCGGTTTTGAGGATTGTTGCCGTTTTAGCGAGATCTGGCTCTTCATAAACCGAGAGCTCAATCACGTCGTTAGGACGGAGAAGGTAGGTGTCTCGCAACCCAGAATCTATTGCGGATTCTTCCTGAGCCAGAAGGGGCGAAAATAAAGCAAGAGAGAGAGCTAAAATGATAATGAAACGAGGTGAAATCTTAGTCATAAAAGATGATGTTGAATTGAAATTTTTGATATTAGAAAGGGTTGGGGAAAAATATTTTTTGACAAGGACCATAGTAGGAAAATTAAGACCTTCAACCATGTAGTGAAAGCGGTCCTAATTGGATATTAAAAAGACGTACAATTCGCGCCAAGAGTTACAGGTTTTATCTTTTCTCAGGGATTTTTGTCCAATGTTAGAATTGCCAAGCCAAAGAAAGTCCAGACTGAAAACTATCCCAAGATTGTAGATCGTCGGAAGTTGTGAAATCCCGCCATGCGAGATTCACATTCAATTCGACTTCATCGCCGATGATGGGGAAGCCGAGCGACGCGGTGTAGTCGACCGAGGTCGAATCACGGAATGCCAGCGCAGCTCCGGTAGACCCCTGGGGATTTCTGTCCACGTAAGCAACTCCCAGCTGCAAGCTGGCTCGACGGATCCTGCGGGTATAAGCAAAACGATAACCGGAGATTTGGTCGAAACCACCTCCACTGATAAGAGTTGCTTGGGTGTCACGAACCATGTTCAATCTTAAATTCCAGAACGCTGATGCACGGTATTTTAGGCCAACCCGCCAGTTGAGTAATTCGTCCTCTCCAGCAGGTGAATCTGCAAAGTCAAATCCGACACTAGAGGTTAAATCTATTTTGGCAGAGAGATTATAGTCAGCCCGTAAAAGGGGACCTACCACCGTGAATTCGGCATCTTGATCGCCTGTGCGAACTCCGTAGCGGAAACCTGGTCCTAGGCGAACAAGAGGAGTGGCCTGCCAGAGAGCCGCCGCGTTCAAAGTGTTCGAGGACGTATCGGCAAACCCCTCGGTTTGATTCTCAATTGATTGCTGAGTCCAGAAGACCTCGGCAGAAGTTTTAGAACTAAGGCGATAATTGATTTTGGCTGAGTTCGAAAAGCTTCTTTGCTCGAGAAAGGCACCGGCGAGGCGGTTCACTCCCGCATCGTTAGCGAAAAGAGTCTTCACTGATGCCGTAATCTTTCCCGTTTGATACTGACCCACTAAACCAGCCGAATAGACGTTGGCATTAAATTCATCAGTCTCGAGATAGCTGATTCTGCCGAAACTTCCAGTGACGCCTATCTGCCAGGTGCCCGGGCCAATTTCATAGGAACCAACAAGAGTCGGCTGAACGAGGAAATCTGACTCTGCGGGCCGAGGACCGATATCATTTCCTTGAGTGACATTTGTATCGTAAAGAGTTTTCAGGCGCAGACCTAAAACTAAATTCCCAATACTTTGCTCCTCCTCTTCTCCGATGACACCGGCTGTAAACTCATAAAAACCAGAAGGCAGATCTGACAAAGCATCCTGCGCAACCGCGAGTCCAGAAAACGAATATGCTGAGAGAAATGACCAAAAAAAACGAAGCCGATGAAAGCTCGAGCAAATGCTTCTAAGCTTCATGGCTTCGTACGCTAGAATCGTAGAAAAATCTGGCTGGCGTAAGCCTAGCGGCGTCTCCGGATAACAATCAAACCAGCCGAGATCACCATCAAGAGTGATGACGAAGGCTCAGGGATCTGAACGCTGACATTGTCAAACGCCAAGGTATGCGCTGAAGTTCCGACAGGAGACAATGGGTCGTGCTCGAAAGCAATTCCCGTGATTGAGTTGAGAGAGGTGACCTTCTCATTGAATGATCCAAGACCAATCCTATTCCCAGAGCCATCACCGGCTCCGTAAGAAAAGGTAGTCAAATTGTCACGGGACTCGATGTAGAAATTGTAGCCAGCATTAGCTGAGATCGTCTGAGGGGTCGTGGAAGTCGAACCATTCACTCCGACTGCAATGTCCCAAACCTCATTGTTACTTGCTGTAGGGGTTAATCCGATCGTAGCTGCCTGAGCTCCGGAAGCATCTATGAGAGCAATATTGAAATTATCGCGCCCGTCATAGGAATCCG
>Ga0315330_10000602_pt1 | contig 22796 bp, 16 predicted proteins | sample M140m34915metaG_FD_203453 | JGI IMG/M metagenome (GOLD analysis project Ga0315330, IMG submission 203453) | Ammonia-oxidizing marine archaeal communities from Monterey Bay, California, United States - M1 40m 34915 | ecosystem: Environmental > Aquatic > Marine > Intertidal zone | place: USA...
TTTTTTCAGTAATAAAAGGGAGGAAGTCGTTGAGCTTTGTACCCATGGCCATCCCTTTATTTTCGACAAAAAGCAATTTAAAAAACCCCCAATCAACAATAGGAGGAACACCGTAGCCCGATAAAGGATAGTGGAGCTTTATATAGATTTTACTCCCCTGATCCAACAATAAAATGGCCAAGATGATTCCCAGTGCCCAGACCAGGTTAAAATATGTTTTTTTAGTATTCAGGATGTAGAGCTGATCTTATTTTTGCATGTTTTTAGCCTCAATACTTAGGGTAGCGTGTGGCACTAAATACAAACGTTTCTTATTAATCAATTTTCCTGTTACCCGACATACTCCATAGGTTTTGTTTTCGATTCGAATCAAAGCATTTTTTAAATCTCGAATGAATTTTTCTTGACGTATTGCCAGTTGGGTATTGGCTTCTTTAGACATGGTTTCGGAGCCTTCTTCAAAAGCTTTGAAGGTTGGTGCCGTATCTTCGGTTCCATTATTTCCGTCGTTCATATAGGAGCTTCTCAACAGCTCTAAATCGGCCATGGCTTTCTCAATTTTCTCTTCTATCAACGTTCTGAACTCCTGGAGCTCGGCGTCTGTATATCTTCTTTTTTCGCTCATGAAAATATTTTTTTAATATGAATTTCAGTTTTAATATTATCAAACTCTAAAGGGTTTCCCTTTTCTATCTTTGGTTCAAAATGTAGGTTTCTAGCTAAGGTTTCAGATAAAATATACGTTTCATTTTCAGAAACCGCTGCTTCCAGTTGAGGTTCGTTTTTTAGGAAAATATCAATTCTATCCGTGACTTCCAGCCCACTATCTTTTCGATGGTTTTGAATTCTATTGACCAATTCTCTGGCGATCCCTTCATTTTTCAATGCTGGACTTATCGTCATGTCAAGCGCTACAGTTAAACCCGAGCCTTGAGCTACTTGCCATCCTTCGATGTCTTTAAAATAGACTTCCACATCAGAACTTTCTAAAATAACATTTTTTTCATTGAGTTTAACCTCAAGTTCCCCGTTTTCTTCTAATTCTGAGATTTGTTTAGAGTTTAATTGATTGATTAATTGTACAATCATTTTTAAATCACTCCCAAAACGAGGGCCTAAGGCTTTAAAGTTTGGACGGATATCTTTTACTAATAAGGCATTAGCATCATCCAAAAGCTCCACTTCTTTTACATTGACCTCCCCTTTTAATTGTTTTATAACCCGCTCAATGCGTTGCTTTTCAGCAGTATTTTTTACCGGGATAACCATCTTTTGCAGCGGTTGGCGAACTTTAACTTGTTCTTTTTTTCTCAAGGACAAAGCTAGAGAAGTTAATCCTCGTGCGGTATTGATTTGGGCTTCCAATTCTGGTCTTATGAAATCAGCGTTTACTTTTGGAAAATCAGTTAAGTGAACGGAAGTCTTTTTGCCGGGCATTAAATCTTGGTACAAGCGATCCATATAAAAGGGAGCTACTGCTGCGGCTAGCTGTGCTACAGTTCGTAAGCATTCGTGCAGGGTTTGATAAGCAGCTATTTTATCTGAACCATATTCGCCTTTCCAAAAACGACGACGACAAAGGCGCACATACCAATTACTCAGTTTTTCCTGTACAAAATCTGAAATGGCTCTACTGGCTTTTGTCGGTTCATAATCTTCGTATGCCGCATCTACAAATTGTATGAGACTGTGAAGCTCTGAAAGTATCCATTGATCTAATTCTGTGCGTTCCCCTAGAGGGATATGGGCTTCTGTTGAAGGATCAAAACCGTCGATGTTGGCATAAAGACTAAAAAAGGAAAAAGTATTGTAGAGGGTGCCAAAAAATTTGCGTTGTACCTCAGCGATTCCTTCAAGATCAAATTTTAGATTATCCCAAGGGTTGGCATTTGAAATCATATACCAGCGGGTGGCGTCAGGGCCGTATTGGTCTAAGGTTTTAAAAGGATCAACAGCATTGCCAAGACGCTTTGACATTTTTTGTCCTGCCTTATCTAAAACCAATCCGTTTGAAACGACATTTTTATAGGCTTTTTGATCAAAAACAATTGCTGCAATTGCGTGGAGGGTATAGAACCATCCACGAGTTTGATCCACCCCTTCTGCAATATAATCTGCCGGATACTTCCTTCCTTCATCTATGAGTTCTTTGTTTTCAAATGGGTAATGCCATTGAGCATAAGGCATGGCACCAGAATCAAACCAAACATCTATCAAATCTGCTTCTCTATACATAGGGACGCCTTGGGAATTACAAAGCACGATCTTATCTACTACATTTTTATGAAGATCCACAGCATCATAATTAGCGTCAGAAAAATCATTTTCTTTGAAAAATGAAAGGGGATTTTCTTTCATAACCCCATTAGAAACAGCTACTTCTATAGCTTGCTTTAATTCTCCTATAGAACCAATAACTTTGGCTTCTTTTCCGTCTTCGGTTCTCCAAACTGGCAGGGGGATACCCCAAAAACGAGAACGAGAGAGGTTCCAGTCATTGGCATTGGAAAGCCAGTTTCCAAAACGACCTTCCCCAGTAGATTTTGGTTTCCAATTGATTTCTTCATTCAAGCGACACATTGCCTCTCGAACATCGGTAACTTTAATAAACCAAGAATCCAGAGGGTAATACAGAATAGGTTTATCAGTTCTCCAACAATTCGGATAGGAGTGAACATACTTTTCAACTTTGAACGCTTTATTTTCTTCTTTAAGTTGTATCGCAATTTCTACATCAGTAGAACGTTCAGGAGAAGTTCCTTCGGGATAGTATTCGTTTTTTACATAGCGACCTCCCAGTCTTCCAACTTCATTTCTAAAGCGCCCCTGTAGATCAACCAATGGAATTTTGTTTTGGTTTTCGTCTAGGACTAAAATAGGAGGAACTTCAGGGGTAGCTTCTTTAGCGACTTTAGCATCATCAGCTCCAAATGTGGGTGCGGTATGTACAATTCCCGTTCCGTCTTCAGTAGTTACAAAGTCACCTGCAATTACCCTAAAAGCGTTATTTGCTCCTTCCAATGGAAGTGGTGCCTCAGACCAAAGTTGCTCGTATCGTATATCCAACAAGGCGGAACCAGAGATTTCAGATTCTATACGATAGGGGATTTTTTTATCTCCCGATTGGTATTGATCAAGTTCTTGCGAAGCCGTATAATTTTTCCCAAATTGTTTTGATAGTAAATCTTTAGCTAATAGGACGCGTTGGAGTTCAAAAGTGTATTGATTAAAAGTTCGTACGACCACATATTCAATTTTTTTTCCAACGGTTAAAGCCGTATTTGAGGGTAAAGTCCACGGAGTTGTAGTCCAAGCGAGTATGTAGAGTGGAATATCTCCTTTAAGTTGTTCAGGGAGTGTTTCTTCTACGGTTTTAAATTGGGCAGTAACCGTAGTATCGGTAACGTCTTGATAAGTTCCTGGTTGATTGAGTTCGTGAGAGCTTAAGCCCGTTCCTGCCATAGGCGAATAGGGCTGAATAGTGTATCCCTTGTACAACAAACCTTTTTCGTGAATTTGCTTTAGAAGCCACCAAACCGATTCCATGTACTTTGAAGTGTAAGTGACATAAGGGTCATTCATATCGACCCAGTATCCGATGCGTTCGGTAAGCTCGTTCCAAACATCGGTGTATCGCATGACCGCTTTTTTACAAGCAGCGTTGTAGTCTTCAACAGAAATACTTTTCCCTATGGCATCTTTGGTAATGCCTAATTCTTTTTCTACTCCAAGTTCTATGGGAAGTCCGTGGGTGTCCCAACCTGCCTTTCTGTGAACTTGATATCCTTTTTGGGTTTTAAAGCGACAAAAGATGTCCTTAATGGCGCGTGCCATAACGTGGTGAATTCCAGGCATTCCATTTGCGGAAGGTGGCCCTTCGTAGAAGACAAAGGGAGTTTTCCCCTCACGAATCGAGATGCTTTTAGCAAAGGTGTCGTTTTCCTTCCACTCTGCCAGCACTTCGGATGCTATTTTGGGTAAATCAAGCCCTTTATATTCTTTAAATTTCACCTAGACGTTTTATTCAAAAAAGCTGATACAGTCATCCTATGACTTGACAATTGTCAGCTGGTTTATAATTAAGTGCGAAAGTAATTAATTTCAATTAAAAAAAAGAAGGACTCTTGCTAAGGATTCCCTTTTAGGGGTAAGGATACTAGAGCTGAATATTAACCCCTAGCTTGAGGTTTCTGCTGGGAGCAGAAACTCCTGAAGCGAAACTTCTGTAGTGTACATCAAAAATATTGTCCAAACCTAATCGAAAACGAATCTTTTCGTTCCATTGATATTGGGTGAGGAAAGACAATTCTGACCAGGCAGGTGTTCCAGCATAAAGTTGTAAAGAATCTGAGATTAATGGAGTTTCTTCCAAACCGTCTTCACCGTTCTCACTGTATTCTTCAGGATCTTTTGCTCCACTAAACTGATAGCGTAAGCTAGCAAACCAGACTTTTTTGTTGTAGGTCAACAAAAGATTACCAAAGACAGGAGAGATGGAAGGCAATGGACCGTATTGTTTACTTTTTGCCGCTTCGATGATGTTGAGGTCCCCCCGTAGAGAGAAATTTTCAGTGAAAGTAATATTCCCATCTAAAGATCCTCCAAACAAGTAGCGATTCCCCAGATTATCATTTGCTAAAGTGGTGACTTCTTCTCCATTGTACAAAATGGTTTGCATACTTGGGGTGGTTTGATCGGCGAAGATGGTGTAATCTGTCCTACCAATATGTCTGGAAATTAAGGTGGTAAAACCTCTTATGGAGAAATAATTTTTGGGTTTGTTGAGGTATTTGGTCAGCCCGAGTTCAAAATTGTAAGCGTATTCTGGAAAAAGGGAGGGATTAGGAACCACTAAGAATCCTTTGCTTTCTCTTATTTTTCCTACATCATCTATATTGGGATTTCTAAAACCATTAGAAAGAATTGCATTCCATTGTGTTTTTTTGCTTGGGCGATAGGTTAGCGCAAGGGTTTCTGTAAGAGCTTCCGAATTGAGTTTGACTTCAGAGAGTAAGGCGTTTATATTGTAAAATTCTTTCCATGCACCCTCTAAGTTGGTAAACGTTAAACGAGCACCTGCATTTAGAGTAAGCGAGGGATTAATGTCCCAAATCCAATTTAAATATACCGCAGAACTGGAATAAGAGCTCCCTTTACTTGGGTAACGAGTGGGGATAGGAAGGCGAGGGGTAAAACCGACAATATTATTCTGTTCTACAATCAAATCGTTAACAAAAGCAAACGAATTGATGTCGTTATAAATTCCTTCAAAACCATAAGAAAAAGAGTGTTTTTCCTTCGGCTGAAATTCAAAATCTCCATTTATGCTTAGGGCATTTACTTTTTCAATCTGATGATTGCGACTCAAATCATTAAAAAAACGATTGATGCGAGATTCTTCTAGATTTTGTATGGCAAAGGAGATCTTCCCAGAGTTTAAAAATTTCTTTTCAGGATAAATTTTGAGTTGGGGTGAAAAGAGAAAACGCTTCTGCGGACCATAATACCATTCGGCATAGCGAAGGATGTTGTTTCGTTCTTCAACCAGTTTGTCATAGCGAGAGATGTCTGATGAATTGGAATATTGTAAATTAAAAACCAATTGATTTTGTCCATTTAACTGGATTAAAAATTTTTGAAATAAATCAATTTGGTTGTAACCAGTATTTCTCTGAATCAAAGGATTTTCGTTAACCGTAGGCTCAGGGCTATACGTATCGCGGTTGTTTAACGAATAAAAGGGAGTAAGCCCCCAATTTTCATACCCATGTCTTCTGTTTTTTCCGATGCGGATATCTCCAAAACCTGAATAACTTAAACTGGTCAAACTCGCCCATTTTTTAAAGCTAACCTCAGCGGAAAAAGAGTTAACCGAGGCAGTGTTAGCAGAAGAGAAATCGCTAGAAAATCGGGTTTTTATTTTTTGGACGTTATTGATTAGGGGGTTGCGAGTATAGTAGTGAATGACACCTCCTAGAGCGTCAGAGCCATAGCCTACCGATGAAGATCCAAAGACTACTTCGACTCGTTCAATGATATTAGGGTGTATGGTGATCGCATTTTGAAGATGTCCACTTCTATAAATAGCGTTGTTTAAGCGAACCCCATCTACCACCAAAAGTAGGCGGTTTGCTTCAAAACCTCTCAAAACGGGGCTTCCTCCACCTCCTTGTGATTTTTGAACTCGTACGCCTGGGCTAAGACTTACTAAGTCTGCACCCGTTGCTGGGCGTTGAGTTAAAATTTCTTGAGGGCCAATGATAGTTACTTTCTCTGCTATTTGTTTTCGGGTCGTAGCATTTCTAGCTACCGAAAGAATCACTTCATCTAGGGCTTGATCTTCAGGCTGGAGTGTGAACTTAAAAGAGTCGCTAAATTCCGAAGCATTGAAGGTAAAACGGCGGCTTTTAAAACCAAAATACTGAACAAAAATCACTTCCCCTGTTTCAAAAAGGGAAAGGTTAGCAACACCCTTGCTATCGGTTAGGGTGGCAATAGATTTTGATTCGTTGTACAAAGCCACACCTTCCAAAGGATCCTGTGAACTACCATCAATAATTACAATCTCTTGGGCTGTAGTCCAAAAGGAAAGTAAGAGGATTATAAATGAATTAAGGGTTCTTAAAAATTTCATTTAATATTTCCGTGGATTTTGGCGGTTTAAACTGTTGTAAATGTAGTTCGAAATACGTGATGACTTGATTTAGAAGGTCAATTTTTTCATTTTTTTGAAGTTGAATATGATCTATTTTATCAAAATCCATGCCTAAAATTTTTAGCCAATAGTTTTTTAATTGTGTTTCAAGAAAAGGTCCCTGGGGTTTTACATAACTCATGCAGCCCGATTTCAAATCAAAATAAGGTGCTTCAGAGTTAGAGATATTGGGGCTGAAACCAATATACTGTGTCAGATCGAGCATCATTTTAACATGAAACAAGCTCAATTGATTTTGAGCATCTAACCACAAAAGATTTTTTTTGATGAATTGGTATAAGGGGGGGTTGGCTTCGTGTTCTTCCCTTACGACCTGATGTAGTACTTCTGCTAAGAAAAAAACTAAGGCTTTTTTCCTTAAGTCGAATGGAATGGAAGTATAGGCGTAATGAAGTTTCGCTTCTTGGATATATCCCAAACGATTTTCGGGATTTTTAGGCGCTTGAAGTTCTAATAGATTAAGGGGCTCAAATAAGGACTTGGAGATTTTCTTTTTCCCCTTTGCAGCTAAAATACCTTTGAGCATGTAGGATTGAAGACCATATTCTAAGGTATAACAAGCTGAAATTAAACTAGTATCTCCATATTTAACAAGACCAAGGGGAATGGCATGAACGGTATCGTTAGTTTTCTTTGGCACTACCTATACGACTCCTTGAGCAAGCATTGCATCGGCTACTTTTACAAAACCAGCAATATTTGCTCCTTTGACATAATTTACGTACTCTTTTTCTTTACCGTATTGCACACAAGATTGGTGAATGTCCTTCATAATGGCTTGCAAGCGCTGGTCCACTTCATCTCGAGTCCAACTGTATCTCAGGGAGTTTTGAGCCATTTCTAATCCTGAAACTGCAACTCCTCCCGCATTGGAAGCCTTCCCTGGAGCAAACAACACCTTATTTTCTGTAAAGATTTCTATTGCCTCAGGAGTACTAGGCATATTAGCTCCTTCCCCTACGCATATGCAGTTGTTTTTTACAAGCATTTTGGCATCGCTATCATTCAGTTCATTTTGTGTAGCACATGGCAAAGCAATGTCACATGGGACTTCCCAAGGGGTTTTCCCACTGTGGAATTGAGCTTTGGAATAGGTTTTGACGTATTCACCAATCCTTCCTCTTTTTACGTTTTTTAGCTCCATAATGAATGCTAATTTTTCTTGATCAATCCCATCTGGGTCTAGGATATAACCCGAGGAATCGGAAAGGGTATATACTTTGGCTCCAAGATGAAGGCATTTTTCGGCAGCATATTGGGCTACATTCCCCGAACCAGAAATGACCACTTTTTTGTTTTTTAAGTTATCATTTCGGTTGATCAACATTTCTTGGGTAAAATAAACAACACCATATCCTGTTGCTTCGGGACGAATTAAAGATCCTCCCCAGCTTACTCCTTTTCCTGTTAACACGCCTGTGAATTCGTTTTTAAGACGTTTGTATTGACCAAAAAGATAGCCAATTTCTCTGCTTCCTACACCTATGTCTCCTGCTGGAATATCTCGATTGGGACCAATATGTCGAAATAATTCGGTCATAAAACTTTGACAAAATCGCATAATTTCGGTATCGGATTTTCCTTTGGGATTAAAATCAGAACCTCCTTTTCCACCTCCCATAGGGAGCGTAGTTAGGCTATTTTTAAAGGTTTGCTCGAAGGCTAAAAATTTTAAGACACTCAGATTCACGCTAGGGTGAAAGCGGAGGCCTCCTTTGTAGGGCCCTATTGCGGAGTTCATCTCTATCCGATATCCGCGGTTCACCTGAATTTCTTCCTTATCATCAATCCATGCAACACGAAAAGAAACAACGCGTTCAGGCTCCGTAATTCGGAGTAAAATATTTTGTCCGTAGTAAATGTCGTGTTGAACAATGTAAGGGATTACATTTTCTGCAACTTCGGTTACAGCCTGCATAAACTCAGGCTCATTTTGGTTTTTAGCGTTTACTTCTGCAATAAATTGAGAGATGATGTCTTTCATTTGGCTAGCATTTATGTCTTTCGAAGATAATCTCTTTTTTCTTAAAAAAGGATTAAAAAAGTAAATCAACTAAGCTTTCTACTTTAGAAAGCGGTTGTATTTGAATGGCCTTTTGAGGTTCTCCAAGTTTGGTGAATTGAGAAATAACTATACGTTCAAAGCCTAGTTTTTCTGCTTCTTGGATTCGCTGATCAGCTTTGGCTACGGGTCTAATTTCTCCAGAGAGTCCAATTTCTGCGGCAAAGCAGATTTGTTGGGGGATGGGAAGGTCGTGATAACTCGATAAAATAGCAGCAATGACAGCTAAATCTAATGCAGGGTCTTCGATGCTCATTCCCCCTGTAATATTGATAAAAACATCTTTACTGCCTAAAGCAAAACCAGCTCTTTTTTCTAATACGGCTAAAAGCATATTGAGCCTTTTGGAATTAAATCCTGTACTGCTGCGCTGAGGGGTTCCGTAAACTGCGGTACTTACTAAAGCTTGAACCTCAATCATTAAGGGGCGAATGCCTTCTATGGTAGCCGCAATAGCATGGCCGCTAAGGCTTTCTTCTTTCTCAGAAATTAAAACTTCACTAGGATTGGTGACTTGCCTTAAACCTTGGCTTACCATCTCATAAATTCCAATTTCCGAAGTTGCGCCAAAACGATTTTTTTGAGCCCTTAAAATCCGATAGATATGATTGCGATCTCCCTCAAATTGAAAAACAGTATCTACCATATGCTCCAGTATTTTTGGCCCTGCTATAGCACCGTCTTTGGTGATATGACCTACTAGAATTACGGGGACATTAGTAGTTTTCGCGTATTGAATCAACTCTGCAGCGCAGCTCCGTATTTGAGAAACACTACCGGCACCACTTTCGATATGGCTACTGTGTAAGGTTTGAATGGAATCAATGATTAACAACTCGGGCTTCAATTTTTGTAGCTGAAGGAAGATGCGTTGGGTTTCTGTTTCACTTAAAACATAACAGTGATTTTCATCAAGACCCATTCTTCCCGCTCTTAATTTAATCTGTTGCTGACTTTCTTCTCCAGAAACATATAGCACCTTTTTTTTAAGTTGCAGGGCGAGTTGGAGCAAGAGAGTAGATTTTCCAATTCCTGGTTCTCCGCCTAAAAGGACAACTACTCCAGGAACGATCCCACCACCCAAGACTCGATCAAATTCGGCATCCCCTGTTTTGATTCTAGGAATAGCGGCGACATCGATTTGGTCCATGCGGACGGGTTGTGCTATTTTTTGTTTTTGATTTGGTTCCCATTCCTTTGGAGCTTCTTTAGAAATGAGCTCTTCTACCAAAGTATTCCACTCTTTACAACCGTTACATTGTCCTTGCCATTGGGTGTGTTGCGTTCCACAATTTTGACAAAAAAAGCCTTTTTTTACTTTGGTCATCGGAGAAGAAAGGTTTAGTTTTTACGATTAACTAAAGGTAGTATAAAAAAAGAAAGACTACCAAAGACAATAATCATAAGCGTTTGTGAGGTCCACATAATCCATCCGAATGCTAATCCAGATTCATTTGAAATACCAAATGCCCCAAGCATTAAAGCAACAGAAAAGGGATAAATTCCAATACCCCCATTAGTAGCAGAAATCGTTAACCCTCCAATTACAAAGGCGGGTAATAAGGAATTAAGCCCAAGCATACTGGTTTCGGGCACCGTCCATTTGATGACATAAAACATGGCCAAATACATGAGCCAGATAAAAACAGTATGAATGAGAAATGCTCCTTTATTAGGCATGGATCGTATGCTTAAAATTCCTTCAACTAAACCTTTTAAAAAGGATTTTATTTTTAAGACAAGAGCCGATTGATTTTTCTTAAAAAGCATACGAAGTCCCAAAGCTACAATTAAAAGAAAAGCGAATCCGAATAGGATTGTAGCTGGAGCGATCTTTTTTTCTCGGAGCACCTTCCAAATTAGGTCGTATTGTAAACTTAAGGCGATAAAAATAAAACCAATAAGAAGGACAAGATCTACTAAGCGTTCCGCAATGATGGTTCCAAAAGTTTTTTCGAAAGGGATTTTTTCATAGGAACTCAAGGTAGTTGCTCTGAGAATTTCTCCAGACCTTGGGATTCCTAAATTGGCAATATAGGCGATTAAAACAGCTAAAGTAGAATTGATAAACCGAGGTTTGTAACCCATGGGGGAAAGTAAAAATTGCCAACGATAAGCTCGAGATAAGTGACTTAAGACACCAAAAACAATTGATAGCAATACAAAGCGATAATCTGCATTTTTGATGTAGTTTGCTATCAGCTTTCTTTCTTCAACAGTCGTTGCATTTATTGTAAGGTATATAAAAAAGAGACCAATACTAAGCGGGATTAAAACTTTGAGATATGATTTTATTTGTTTCAAGGTCTTAGCGGAGTTGGTTGGTGCTTTCGTTAGGAAAAAGAAGTGTAGGTTTAAAACTTTTAGCTTGTTCTATGTCCATTTTTGCATAAGAGATAACGATTATGATATCTCCTTTTTGAACTTTACGAGCTGCAGGGCCATTTAAAGTTACTTCACCACTACCTTCTTTTCCCTCGATAACATAGGTTTCAAGACGTTCTCCATTATTGACATTTACGACTTGAACTTTTTCCCCCACAACTAAGTTTGCAGCTTCAATAAGTCTTCTGTCTAGGGTAATACTTCCGATGTAATTAAGATCGGCATCTGTAACGGTAACACGATGAATTTTGGATTTTAGAACTTCAATAAGCATGGGGCAAAGGTATTATATTCTGTCAAATTGCAACGTATCGATAAGTCTGGTTTTTCCTACAAAAACAGCTACAAAAAAACGATAACTACTTTCAGGATTAATTTCATTTACGGGGATTAGATCTTCAGGAGAAGCGATAAGAAAATACTCTACTTTAAAAGAGTCGTATTGTTCTACTTGTTTTACAAAATGGGCTTTCATTTCCGCCATATTACCATGGAAACCCTTCTTTTTAAGTTCTTTTAGCGTCTTGTAAATGACTGAGGCCTGCTCTCTTTGATCAGGAGTGAGGTTTTGATTTCGAGAACTCATTGCCAGTCCATTTACTTCCCTAACGACAGGACAGTCTACAATAACAACCCCTAAGTTTTTTTGAATGTTCAAAGCTTTAATCACCTGAAGCTGTTGGAAATCTTTTTCACCAAAATAAGCTTTAGATGGTTTTAAGGTTTTAAAAAGCGTTTCAACTACAGTAGCCACTCCATTAAAGTGTTCAGGACGGAACTCCCCCTCCATGTAAGTGGTAAGAGTTCCAAAATCAAAAATTTTACTTTCAGTCCCTTCTGGATAGATTTCTTTGTCTTCAGGGACATAAATGATTACCTGATCTCCAAAGGGTTTTAAAAGCTCCTTGTCTTTTTTGAAGTTAGAAGGATAAAGGCTGAGATCAGTCGCTCGGTTAAATTGAGTTGGATTGACGTAAATACTAACAACCACTTTTTCGTTTTCACTACATGCGCGTTGTATCAAAGAAAGATGACCAGAGTGAAGCGCACCCATAGTTGGGACTAAGCCCAATTGAACTGATTTTGATTTAAAATAATGATGAATTTCTGCTGCTGCGTTAAATACCAACATTTAAGAAATAATTTGCAAGGCTAAAGTAGGTAGTTTTTAACTATATGTCCATTAATTTTGTATTTTTGCAAGACTTTTCCTTATGGAGAAAACATATGAAAGACAAGAGAGTATTAATTATTTCTTCTGAGGTAGTTCCCTACCTCCCGCAAACGGGTCAAGCAATAAATTCGTTTCAAATTCCAAAAGCTATAAATGATCATGGGGGACAAACCCGAATTTTCATTCCTCGTTATGGCTTGATAAACGAAAGACGTCACCAATTGCATGAGGTGATCCGCCTCTCTGGAATGAACTTAGTCATTAACGACATGGATATGCCCCTCATTATTAAAGTAGCCTCCATTCCAAAAGAGCGAATGCAGGTTTACTTTATTGACAACGAAGAATATTTTAAACGCCGTTCCGTATTGCACGACACAGATGGAAGTTTGTTTAAAGATAATGATGAACGGATGATCTTCTTCACCAAGGGAGTGATTGAAACAGTTAAAAAACTCAATTGGTCGCCTGATGTCATTCATCTTCACGGCTGGTTTACTTCATTATTCCCTTTGTACTTAAAGTCTTATTATGCTGACGAACCTCTTTTTGCTAATAGTAAGATAATAAGCTCAATTTACGAACCTGATTTTGAAGGGATTTTATCTAACGACATTCATGGGAAAGTGGCCTTTGATAAAATTGCAGACGAACATTTAACAGATCTTAAAAAAGCGACCTTTGAAGGACTAACCAAATTGACTATCAAACATTCAGACGGCTTAATTTTAGCATCAGAAAAACTTCCAAAATCAGTTGTAGAACAAGTAAAACAAAGTAATAAACCACACTTAAACTTCTCACAGTCTCAGGACGAAGAAGTATATATTGATTTTTATAAAGATAAATCTTAACAGCGCTACTTGTGAAAAAGTATTTCCCCATTACTGTAAGCATTATTACAACGTTTTTACTCTATTCATGTAATCAAGAGTACTATCCTGTCGGAGAGAATCTTTTGTCAGATCAAATGCTACAAACAGAATCTGAAAGTTTCCCAGCCTTTACTTTTCAGGAAAGCATCTCTGAAATAGAATCAAGCAATCAGCCTCTTATTCAACTAGGAGTTATAAACCATCCCGTATTTGGTCGTGCGGAAGCAAGCATCGTGACTCAAGTCATCGTTGGAAGCGACCCCATTTTTGGAGATCTTAGACAGCGATTTGAAGACTTAGATGACGAATCTGATCCCTCTCTTATCAATGAAGAGGAAACGGTAAAGCAGGCTTACTTAGAGATTCCTTTTTTCACGAGTACTAAAGACACAGATAACGATGGGGTTATAGATTCCTTTGATGCAGATCCAAACGATCCAGAAAGTAATTCAGACGGAGATGAACTGACGGACCTCGCTGAGACCCAAGCAGGTTTGAATCCTTTAAGCGCTGACAGTGATGGTGATGGGATATTAGATCATAATGATACCGATAATGCATCTTATGATGCAGAAAATAAAGTCTTTTCCATAGATTCTATTTATGGAAATCGAGAGACACAATTCAATCTACAAGTACATGAATTAACCTATTATCTGGGTAATTTAGACCCCAATTCAAATTTTGAATCGGAACAAGCCTATTATTCTAATCGCGATTATTATGAAGAAGGATTTGTAGGAGCTAAGCTTTTAGACGAAACCGTTCAGCTAAATTTTGACGAACTCCGTTTTAATTATACGGAGGACGATCCTGAAACTACAGATGTAGATGAAACGACACTGATTGAAACTCGCTTAACACCTAGAATCCGCGTGCCATTGGATACAAGCTTTTTTCAAGAACGTCTTCTGGATATAGAAGGAAGCGGTGCGCTTTCAGGAAACACCGCTTATCAAAAAGAAATGCGCGGATTCATCATAAGAGTCAATAATCTTAGTGACGATCTATACATGCTATTGAATTTTCAAAGTGCTGTAATTAAAATTGAGTATGAATTTAACGATTATAATACTCAGGGAACATTAACTGATACCTCTGACGATACCATAGAAAAAGTAATGAGAACTTTTAACTTACGCCTTGGAGGTACTCAAGTGAACATTTTAAAAAATGAATCCTTTAACACAGCAATTCAACAGCGTATCACAGCATCTCAAAACAACATACACACCGACAAACTTTTTATACAGAGTAGGAGGTTACATGGAAAAATTAGACTTTTTTCTGAAGACAGTCCAGAAGAGAACGAACTTTTAGACAACATCAGAACCAAGACCTGGTTGATAAATGAAGCCAACTTAATATTTTATATTGATCCGGAAACAACAACCCCTGAGGAATTAATTGCTCAGCGCTTATATCTTTTCAATTACAAGACGGGGGATCCTATTGCCGATTATACTAATGATGGTTCTACTACTACTTCATCCGGGCAGAATACAAATAAACAAATTTTTGGAGGGATTTTAGAGTTGGATGAGAGTAACAGGCCCTTTCGTTATCGTTTTAATGTTACCCGCCACCTAACGAATATTATAAGAAACGATTCAATCAATTCTGATTTGGGACTTGTTGTAACTGCCAATATAGACAACCCCAATGCTTTGAAAGCGCGAAGTGATGAAGCTTTAGAATTGTTAAATTATCCTCAAGCAGCAACGCTCAATCCATTAGGAGTCGTAGTAGTGGGCTCCAGTCCTGACAGTACGCTAATTGACAAAAAAGTTGAGTTGGAATTAATTTACTCTGAATACTAGCTTAAGACTTCGCAGCAATAGCTTCCATTACAATACGAGCATGTTTCCGAGAGTTTTCAATAAACCATTTATTGGTTTTATAGCCCCCACACACCACACCCGCAAGAAACACACCTTTTGTGTTAGACTCCATTGATTCAGGATTGTATTTAGGTGTTCTAAATTCATCGTTATGAAACGCTACACCTATTTGTTCGAGCATTTCAAAATTGGGTTCATAGCCCGTCATGGCTAGTACAAAATCATTTGGAATTTTATGCGTTTGATCCTTTTCTTTAAAAAACAAGAATTCTTCACGGATTTCTGTTACAGAAGATTCAAAAAAAGCTTTTATGCTCCCTTCTTCAATACGGTTTATAATATCTGGGCGAGCCCAATATTTCACATTGGTGCCAATTTCCTTCTCTCGAACAATCATTGTTACACTTTTCGCTCCTTTTCGATAGGTCTCTAATGCCGCATCTACAGCAGAGTTTGCGGATCCTACAACTGCAACATGCATTCCATAAAAAGGATGAGGTTCTGTGTAATAGTGTTTTACTTTAGGAAGGTTTTCTCCAGGGATATTCAACATAAAAGGGCGATCGTAGAAACCTGTAGCGATGACTATAGATTTTGAAGTATACCGATCTTTATTGGTTTTGATGTTATAGTGCTCTTGGTCTTTCTCAAGTTTCTCAATAGCCTCATAAAGTTTGAGATCTAAATTCCAGTGAGTGGCTACCCTTCGATAGTATTCCAATGCTTCTGCTCGAGTAGGTTTGGTGTTATGAGAAATAAAAGGGATTTCGCCAATTTCTAGCTTGTCTGAGGTTGAAAAAAAAGTCATGTTTAAGGGGTAGTGGTACAGGGAATTTACCAAAGTACCTTTGTCAAAAATCAAATAGTTTAACCCTCTTTTTTGAGCTTCAATACCGCAAGCAAGCCCTATGGGCCCTGCTCCTATAATGATTACATCTTGCATGTTGCGAAGGTACTAATCTTTGAGACACAGAATATAATATAGTTAATTACTATTCAAAAATTAAAAATAATAATAAATATTGATTTATAAACTATTTATATGCTTTTTACAAAGAATAAAATATTTTAATATAAGAAAAAACTATTGATAATTATTTTATGATAATAATAATCTTTGACGAATAAAAATACTTAAAATGCAGATGAGTAAATAAGTTGTCATCACATTATTACCATATGTGTGAGCAATTCCAATTGCTGACAATAACCACCAAAGTGGAAAGAAAAATACCCCCAAAGCGTATTTCATGGAACTAATAAAGACAAGGTCATTGAATTTTCCGATAATAAAGCGAGTAAACCACAGTGGAATAATATTGGGAATACTCAATAAGGCGATCATGCTCTTTTTAAAAAGGGTTAATTTTTTTCTTTTCGGGAGCTTATTAAAGTTGGTTAATAAAGTAGTTCTGAGTTCGTGGAACTCTAATTTTGTTGTGATTCGGTTAATGCATTCTTTTTGTTGTGAATAATTTTCGGTTTGATCAGGAAGCCAAAGACATGCACGCATACTGTTTTGAAGTTTCTCACGCAATCGGTTAATATTTTCTGCTTCAGATAATTTTTTATCTAGGGTTGTTTTAATAGCGATTGGTTTTCCAAAGACTAAATGCAAAGTACAGCGAGGTTGTCTGTGATGCCCGTAATTTATACCTACGGGCTGGAGGTAGATTTTTTTGTATGGATTTGCCAGCTGGGCCTGATAAGCTAAACGACTACTTCCCTTTGATAAACGTTTTAAAAAATATTCATCATGGTGACCTCCTTCAGAAAACATCATCATGTATTTCCCTTCTCCTAGCAATTGATGGCAACGTTCAAAGATGGCGTCGTTTTTTTTTAAATTGCTGTAGCCGTTCCTAATCCGGTAAACAGGGAGCATTTGAAAAGCATTCAAAAACCATTGTAAAGGACCGCCAAAAACATCACTTCGAGTGAGGGAAGTAATTTTTTTTGGCGTCATTGACCCGACAAGAAGAGGGTCTAAAAAAGCGCCCTGATGATTGGGCGAAAACAAAACTCCTCCCTCCTTTGGGATGTTTTCAAAACCATAGACTTTTACTGATCTAAAATAAATTTGGTTGTAATATCTTAAAAGATATTTAATAAGATAATAGAATATATTTTTCAAAATCTTGAGATAAAAGGTCTCCTAAAATAAGCGTTCTCTATCAAAATTATGTTTTTTTTTTGGAATGTACTTTTTACTATCCTCATCGCTAGGGCAAGATCATTAAGTATTAAATATTTAAATGGTTGAGTTAAAAATATGGAAGTCTTTCTGTGAAATTTTATTTTAGCTGAAAAAATGTATTAACTTACACTCCATTAAATAAAACACTTTAATTCCTCCCCGACCTTACATGACTTAATTATTTATTATGTTCATAACAAATGAAATAAAAAATATGAAAACAAAGAATGTATTAAAAAAGGGATTTTTTTTGCTGCTATTTTTTTCTGCAAATCTAATCCTTGCTCAAACATCAATCACAGGTAAAGTGGTTGATGCTCAAAACCAAGAATCAATCCCTGGAGCCAATATTATAGTAGTTGGGTCAAACACAGGAGCAGTCGCTGATTTTGATGGAAACTTTACTTTAAACACCTCTTCTGAATTTCCTTTATCGATTGAGGTTAGTTACGTCGGATTTAGCTCTCAAATTATAGAAGTTACCTCTGCAGATCAGGTTATCGAAGTGGCATTAGAATTTGGTCAAAATTTGAATGAAGTTATAATTTCAGCATCGAGAAGACCAGAAAAAATTCAAGAAGCACCATCATCTGTATCGGTTATTTCTTCTAGGATGATAGAGAATTCAGCACAAGTTGTTGATCCAATAAGAAATTTAATTAATGTACCAGGCGTTCAAATTCAACAAAATTCTATCAATTCTATAAACATAGAGATGAGAGCAGGCTCAGGAGTCTTCGGAACTTCGACATTTCCGATTCTTGATTATAGATATTTAGTTACGCCCGCTGCTGGTTCATTTTTTGCATTCCAAACAGGATTATCAAACATTGATATAGATCGTATTGAGGTTGTTCGTGGCGCAGCATCTGCACTTTACGGTCCAGGGGTCACATCAGGGGTAGTTCACTTTTTGACAAAAAGTCCTATCGATAAACCAGGAACAACTGTTGAGGTATTCGGAGGTGAACTAAATACTATTGGAGCATCATTAAGACATGCATGGTCAAATGACAAGAAAACATTTGGATATAAAATTAATGCTCGATACACAAAAGGGGATGACTTTACTCTAGATCCTGTTGAAGATAAAGCCCAAATAGACGGATTAGCTACATCAATATATAAACCAGCAATAGTGAATGGTCAAATCGATCAATCTCAAACAGGAACATTACTTTTATCTAATCAAGATCTTGATCCTGATGGTGATGGGAACCCCATGATAAGTGAATACAAAAATTACAACGCCAACTTACATTTAGAATTTAGACCCTCTGACAAAACAACAGCTTTTGTTTCTGGAGGTTTTGCATCCGGTGGAGGTCTTTTCTTTAGTAACTTAGGTTCTGGTTACACCCAAGGAACAGATTACTGGGCTCAAGGAAGAATTCAATCTGGAGGCCTGTTTGCACAAGTCTATTACAACTACAACGATGGTGGTGGTGATGACAATCCAACCTTTGTTTACGGTACTGGTCTTCAACAAGTTGCTAAACGTTCAAATACAGAAATTCAGTTACAATATAATTTTGACACCCCTGGATTTTTAAATTCTAATTACACTGTTGGGGTAGATTATAGGAATGTAGTTACTGATTCGGAATATACACTTTACGGTAAATTTGACGATGACGATCCTTATGGTATTTCTGGTGTTTACGCTCAGGGGACATCAGAACTTGGAAAAAAATTAGATTTAACATATGCTCTTCGTTACGATAAGTTTAATTTTCAAGATACTGGAGGGATTGCACCACGTATTGCATTGGTTTATAAAGCATCTGAAAATCATACATTTAGGACTTCATTCAACAGAGCTCTTACAAGTGTAGCTGCGATTCAGCAGTATATTAATTTCCCTTTAGTAAACCTAGCTCCCGGAGTAAGTGGATGGTTGTCGGGGCAGAACGAACCACAAAATATTGGTCCAAATGACCCTATTGATACTGTTTTTGGAGTTCAAATACCTCAAAATACACCAGGATTACCACTAGCAATAGCTTATGGTGCGGTAGCAAATCTCTCGCTTCAAGGATTGTCTGCTGCTTTTGAAACAAATCCTGCTTTAGCTCCTGTAGCAAGTTTAAAGCCAGTTTTAGACAATTTCTTTAGTACTTATCAAGGTCCGAGTGGATTCTCAGGAAATCTTTTTGCCTATGATTTACTTTCCGGGTTAAGTGGACCTCCACGTCCTTTTGATATAAATACAGCCGGCGCAGGGACCTCGAAACTTCAGACCATAGACCAAATTGAATTTGGATACACTGGAGTTATAAATAAACGACTAAAAATAAATTTTGATGTCTACACTTATGCAAATACCGGTTTCACAAACTATACAACTGTAGGACCATCTTTTGCTACTGTTGGTGCTGATGTACCAAACGATTTAGCAGCAGCCATTGCAAATGATATTGCTAGTGACCCAACTGTAATCGCTAGTGTTACTGCAGGTGTAACTGCACAAGTACAAGCAGGTGTTGAAGCACAATATGCAGCATTAGGTCTCCCGGCTACAGGACTTAGTGCAGCTACTGCGTCAGCTCTTGGATTACCAGGTGCAGTTCCTTCTATAGCTGAAGCCACCGCAGCTACCGCAGCTCCTTTAATCACCCAATCTATTTCTGGACTTGCAGCAGCAGCAGCAGGTGCATTTTTTGCTGGAGGTGAAGGCTTTAATAATGCGGCTGGAGCTGACGAAAATGGAGACTTTGCTTTTATAGGAGCTGTAGAATCTTCTGCAGTACCCTCTGATGACGGTTTTGTTCACCCTGCAATAGGTTATAGAAACTATGGAGATGCAACAAGAAGTCATTGGGGATCAGACCTCTCAATTCAGTATTATGCTACTGATAAACTATCTGTATGGGGAAATACATCATGGTTGAGTCAAAACGAATGGGAAGTAGGTGATGATGATCTTCCATTTACTTCTAGTCTTAATGCTCCAAAGTTTAAATACAGAATTGGATTGGATTATGCTGCTGGAGATCAAGGGTTAAGATATAGTGTCTCTTTTCAGCATGACGATGCATTCAATTCAGATATGGCACTTTACGGAGGGAGAGTTCAGGAAAAAAACCTTGTTGATTTAAATATTGGATACGTTTTTAAATCAGGTCTAAAATTGGATTTATCGGGGACAAATATTTTTGATCAAAAGTATAGATCATTCCCAAGTATGCCTATAATCGGAAGGAGGATAATAGCTAAAGTGACTATAGATTTATAGCCTTTTTTGGTAAAGTTTAAAAGGGGCTATCATAGCCCCTTTTGTATTTACAAATACTTTACAAGACAAAGATTTGACAATTGTCAAAAAAAAGGGTTGAGTGTCTTTTTTTAAAGATGAACCCCATATATTTGCATTTCAAAATATTTCAGTAAACATTAAGTTGATAAAAATGGCTCAAAGTATAGGTAAAGTTTCTCAGATTATTGGTCCCGTAGTTGATGTAGATTTTAGTGGTAAAAACAATTTACTTCCTAAGATTTACGATGCTTTGGAAATCATCAAAGCAGACGGTACGAAGCTAATACTTGAGGTACAATCTCATATTGGAGAAGAAACGGTCCGTACAGTTTCGATGGACTCAACAGATGGACTGAGTCGCGGAACAGAAGCTATAGCCCTTGGAAGCCCTATACAAATGCCCATCGGAGATACAGTTTACGGACGTTTATTTAACGTGATCGGAGATGCAATAGATGGAATGGAAGATCTTCCAAAAGACGGCGATAATGGGTTAGCTATTCACAGAGAAGCCCCCGCTTTTGAAGACCTTTCTACATCCACTGAAGTATTGTTTACAGGAATCAAAGTAATCGACCTTATTGAGCCTTACGCTAAGGGAGGAAAAATTGGACTTTTTGGCGGGGCTGGAGTTGGAAAAACAGTTTTAATTCAAGAATTGATCAACAACATAGCCAAAGGACATGGAGGGCTATCAGTATTTGCTGGAGTCGGAGAACGAACTAGAGAAGGGAATGACCTGCTTCGTGAAATGCTTGAATCGGGTATTATCAAATACGGAGACGACTTCATGCATTCTATGGAAGAAGGAGGATGGGATCTTAAAAAAGTTGATAAAAAAGCAATGAAAGACTCCAAGGCTACTTTTGTCTTTGGACAAATGAACGAACCTCCTGGAGCTCGTGCTCGTGTGGCACTTTCTGGACTAACCATCGCAGAGTATTTTAGAGATGGTGCTGGAGATGGTCAAGGGAAGGACGTCCTTTTCTTTGTCGATAACATTTTCCGATTTACCCAAGCGGGTTCTGAGGTTTCTGCCCTGTTAGGAAGAATGCCGTCTGCAGTAGGATATCAACCTACATTGGCTACGGAAATGGGTGCTATGCAAGAACGAATTACCTCCACCAAGAAAGGGTCTATTACCTCGGTACAAGCTGTTTATGTTCCTGCGGATGACCTTACGGATCCCGCACCGGCAACAACTTTTGCACACTTAGATGCAACCACTGTATTATCTAGAAAAATCGCTGAGTTAGGAATTTACCCTGCGGTTGACCCACTAGATTCAACATCTCGTATTTTAACTCCAGATATTTTGGGTGAAGAGCATTATGCCTGTGCGCAAAGAGTAAAAGAGTTATTACAACGCTATAAAGAATTACAAGACATCATCGCTATTTTAGGGATGGACGAACTTTCTGAGGAAGACAAGTTAGCGGTATCTCGCGCGCGTCGAGTACAACGTTTCTTATCGCAACCCTTCCACGTTGCAGAGCAATTTACAGGAATACCTGGGGTATTAGTCGATATTAAAGACACCATTAAAGGCTTTAACATGATTATGGACGGTGAACTAGACCATCTGCCGGAAGCAGCCTTTAACCTCAAAGGAACTATAGAAGAGGCCATTGAGGCGGGTGAAAAAATGTTAGCAGAAGTTTAATTCTATGCAACTCGAAATAGTATCTCCAGAAGCACGACTCTTTAGTGGCGAAGTAAATAGCGTTACTGTACCCGGGGCACTAGGCTCTTTTCAAATTTTGAATAATCACGCGCCTGTTGTTTCTACTTTGGTTAAAGGAAGAGTGAAAATCCAAGGAGATTTACAATTGGAAACAGAAGCCCTTGAACACTTTAAAAAAGAGGATCAAAACACTTATTTTTTTGATATCAACTCAGGCGCTATTGAAATGCGAAATAATAAAATTATTCTTTTAACAGACTAACATCTTTTAATTTCCCAGATCTAATTTTATTTTCATGAGATTTTTTTACGCGATACTCTGTGTGTCGACTACGTGGGTTTATGCCCAAAACGATTCCATACCCCCACCCCAAAGTCTTAAAGAGGTGGTTGTCTCCTCTACGAGAATTGAACTGCCCTTTTCCGAGAATACACGAACGCTGCAAATTATTAGTGCACATGACCTAAAGACAACAGGAGCATTAGCCCTTGCAGAAGCTTTACAGCAAGTGGTAGGTGTTGATATTCGTCGTAGAGGGGTGTTAGGTACTCAAGCGGATTTGTATATTCGAGGGGGGAGTTTTGACCAAACGCTTATTCTAATAGA
>Ga0315330_10000603_pt1 | contig 22791 bp, 19 predicted proteins | sample M140m34915metaG_FD_203453 | JGI IMG/M metagenome (GOLD analysis project Ga0315330, IMG submission 203453) | Ammonia-oxidizing marine archaeal communities from Monterey Bay, California, United States - M1 40m 34915 | ecosystem: Environmental > Aquatic > Marine > Intertidal zone | place: USA...
TCAAGAGAAAGCATAGCTAATGGTAAGTACGCTATACCCGCTAAAGCTATTGTAAGCCCCATGCCACCATACGCTTGTCTCCAATCACCGCCGCTTTCTTTAAGCCTTGCCGCCGACTCTCTTACGACTCCTCCAAGTATTACTTTTCCAAAAGAATATAGAAATCCTTTAAGCTGCCATATAAGTGCAAACCTTGGGTCATTTGCCCAGAAAGGACGTTCTGCTGTATTAGGCCGTAACATTGAACTTTCAACAAAACGGGTTAAAGCTGCTTTTACCCGCCGCCCTTCGTCTGAGTTAAAATTAAATTGTTGCGTCTTACTATCCCAAGCAGCGTTTACATCAGCTGCAGAAACCCCCAAAGATTTTAAATACCTTGCGGCTCTAGGATTATTAGTTTTATTGGCGGCATGGGTACGTAAAAACTGTACGCCCATATTAGCCGCAAAAGCCCGTGTAAAATCCGTAAACCGTTCTAGTAATACTAACTTAAAAAACTTATCGCTTACTTGCCGTACTTTTGGGTCAAGGAACTCATGGTCTGCATCAGTTACTATGGCATTTTCCATTGTATTACGAACAGATACTCCAATGTCTTCAGCTAATTCTCTAGATTGTGCAGGATTTAAACCTGTTCTTTTAAGCTCATTTATAAATGTTTTAAAAGTATTAAAACTAGGATCTTTAAAATTTATTGCTGCTCCCCCTAGCTCTGTTATTGAAGCAATAGTCACCAAAGGCAATAAAGTAATCCATTGAAATACCTGTAAATAACTACTTGCGGTTAACCATTTCCTTTCTAAAGAAGAGAAATCCCTATCTCTATATCCAAGATGGCGCTTTATAATAGCTAACGCCATAGCCCGATCTTCCGAATTTAATTTATCTAACTCAGGAGTAAGTAAATCTCTTCCGGTTTTTGGATCTCTAGTAGCACGTAAGAATTCATTACGTGTAGTAGTTTGACGTATATATTTAATTAACGCTTCTTGAGGAGAAACAGTATACTTTTCTAAAATGGTCGGACTAATGTTAGCTGTAAGCTTTCTAGCTTTTTCCATATCAGCTAAAGGATCAGTTACATCTGTTTTAATCTTTGGGCCTGTCTCTTTATCTAAATCTTTTTCTGCTTTTCCTATTACTGTCTCTACATCTTGTGCCTGCTTACTCTCTAAAACAAACTTCTGCCTCTTTATAAAATATTCAATAGATTTAGTTACATCAGCTTCTGTTAAAGTTGGATCAGCAGCTACTAAATCTCTAATAAAGTTTTCCTGCATATCAGGGTCATTAGCAAGTCCTACTATATCTAATACAACTGGAAAATAGTCCGGACGTTTTTGTACCGTATTTCCTGGAGTATTAGAAATATAATCATCATGTATTTCTTCAAGGAACTTTCGAATTTTTACAGCCTTAACAACTGATTCGGGGTCTATGTCCGGATTATTTTGGAACGCTGCTGCTGTAATATCTTTAGTTTTAATACCAGAAGCAGCAATCTTAAGGGCAGTAGAATTAATAGGATTATCCCATTCGCCGGGATTTGTACCTAGTATCTTTCCTAGCTTAGTAATAAACCTATGTTTTTGTATATTTTTAGCTTTAACAAAACCTAAATCTGGGGAATCTGACTGAGCAGGTATATAGAACATGTCCGCAATTTTTGAGCTAATACCCCTAAGTACACCATCTTCAGTGAGTACTAACCTAGCTATCGCTCTTACTTGAGGTGTATTAAGAAATTTACCTATAGCCCTCTTAAGAGCAAGCGCACGAGTTGATGCAATACCAGCCCCTTGTCGTATTTCTGCAACCATGGCTTTTACTTCAAAAGGAGTTTCAAGATCCCGAACTCTACGTAAATTTGAAATTGCACTAACTGCTGCTGGTGGGCCTTCCTTATCCCTTGCCATAGACATTAACATACCGGAATCATCTAGAAGTTTTGCTTCTAGGCCACCATTCTCAACCACTTCTTCTATAAAGGCTTGATATCCGTCTGAAGGAAAACCAGTAAATCTGCGTTTTAACGCTGCTTCCAAACCTTTAAAGTAATTTTTTAAACGTGTTGCAAGGTTCTTAAAAAAACTTTCAGTGCCGTTTTTAGGTGTCTTTCGCGTCTTTACATCTTCTATTGCTAGTTGCTTCATCCATGTAGCAGTTTGATCAGAAAACCATTCATCAAACCCGTTGTCGCCTAACCAAGCTGTAGGTGCGTTAGGTTGTTTTATAGCCTCTTTATGAGACTTTTTTAGCCTGTTGTATAAAGCTTTATTACCCTTAATTAAAGTATCTTTTGCTTCATTTAAAACAGCGTGGCCTAACTCATGTCCAACCGCAAGTGCAATCCCTAACGGATTATTTGTAACAACATTATCTACAATAATTACATGGGCATCTTTGTACCCCATATAAGTACCGCGTTGTTGTTTATTACGTTCTAAGTTAGTCATCTGATGGGTAATATGTTTGCCTAACTGACCTGGAAACATTTCATCAAATCTTTTTGGTTTTAGATTTTTTAAATCTTGTAGTTGTTTTAAACCAAGAATAGATACAGGCTTTACAAGCTTTAATTTCTTTAAACCTAAATTAATAATATTTTTTATATCTTTAAAATGATCTATTTTACGTTCGGATGACGAGACATTCACGAGTGGCACGGCACCAATTTTTCCTTCTTCTGGAGTAAGAGGTATAAAGCCAATAGCTGGTTCTGTTTCAACTAAAGACGTATCTAACAAAGGCCCTGCATCATAATGGGCAACGCTTCCTTTACCCCCTCTTCTAGTATTACGTTTTTTCTGGAATTTTGAATTAGGATCAAAATATTCTAAATGACCGTTTGCATCAACTTCGTCTGCAATCTGAATACTAACTTCCTGATCAAAATTCGGGTTTGCATCTATTGAGTTATCAACTTTTAAGTATTCAATCTCTTCGACAATATCAAAAGATAAAGGCTTTTGGGGAGTAGGATTAGGTAAAAATTGTCCTGTTTTAAGGGGTGGTCTTGTATCCGCTTGCCTATTAATCCACCGTTGTGCTTCTGCACGGCTACCCATACTTACAGGCGCACCTGTAGTTATAAGAACTGCTGGTGAAGAAAGATTTGATGCATAAACTTTATTATTAGCGCCATCCTCAGCATCGGGATCATAAAAATTATCACCATTTCGATCAGCGTAACGCTTATCGAAATGGGTTTGAGGCATAAATACCCTTACTAAATCTTCACCTTGGTATACGAGGTATATTTCTTCTCTTGTAGCATCTACAAAAGTATCTTTTGGTATAACAGATTTAAAGTTACCTTCTGCATCTTGTTCTCTACTAAATACATTAGGTCTGGCTTTACCTATTACAGTAGTTTGTCTACCTGGAACAAATACCTCTTTTCCTTTTTTTGTTAAAACTTTTTCTACAGAATAAACATCCATCTCTTTTAAAAGATGTCCAGTTAATCTAGTTTCATATACAGGATTCCCTTCTGCGTCTTTTCTACCTTCTTTTATTGGAACTGCAGCCCGCATTTGATTAATTGCAGAACCTTCTAATGATCCAATAAACTCAGGCCGCATTTTATTTGGATTAAAAAGTATAACCCCAATAACTTCATTTGTTTCAAAGTCTCTAACGTAACCACTTTTAGTTACGTACCCCATTTCTTTTCCGTTATTGCCAAAAGCAATTCTTTGGTTTGAATCTTTTTCTTGGGGGTTAAACAAAAGGTCATTTAAAGGTATAGGAGTTTTTCCAACTACTGCAGCAGTTATATTCTTATAGGCTTGTAAATCACCATCTGTTAATTGGTTTTCTTGTATTGATTTCCCATTTATTTTTATATCGTAATCGTTTTCTATTAACCTGTTTAATATTGATACTAACCCATTTCTGGCAGATATCCTTGGAGCATCTCCCTCAAAAGAAAAATTTAAGTTTTGCCCAGAGTTTGTTAGTGTAGCTAAATTAACAAATTCTGCCTTTCCGGTCGGAAGTACAATTTCTACCGTAGGCCCTTCCTCTCCATTATATTTTTTAATGTATTTGCCATCTTTTGCCGAAGCTAAAATAACACTGTCCATTAAAAACACAGATAAAGGACCTGTTACTTTGTTTCCTGTACCTGTTCTGATTTTACCTTTACCTGTTTTTCTAGTAGGTGCATATGTTACAACTTCTGTATCAGGAGTAGACCTGGCTTTTACCGTATATCCTACTACAGCGCCACTTTCATCCTTTTCCGGTTCAATAAATACTTCTAAAGTGCTGTCGATTTTTTGCAACATAGTTGCTCGACGCATAACAAGATCAGTTAGTTGGTTATATGGCTCTTTCCTAAAATCTATAGGTTTTAGGTTTCCATCTGAATCATATTCTTCAAAAGGAGATATAAGCTTTCTAAAAGCGCGTCTAAGCGAACCAGTAGTATCTCCATGCTTTTCATTTACAAATGATTTTTTAGATTTTCGTACTGGGTAAACTTCTACACCTGTTTCATTAAGGTCAAATATTTCAGGTTCAAACTCATCTAGATTAAAAACTTCCTGCTCATCAAGCTGTCTTAATTGAGATCCAACTCGTTGACTATCTGTGCCTATATCTACATCATCGTCTGTAACAGATCCTACTTCAGTCCGAGGATCAACAGTCTCAAAAGGATTATCTGTTTCAGACATTTTTACGGCATCATAATCTTGTGCAAGGTCACCTGTTTCCGGATCAAGTGCTCTGATTCTTAGACTTGCCATAACCCTCTGAAGGTCGCTGTTATTTTTAAATAATTCTGTGTTCTTAATACGCTCTAATGCTTTAGTTGCTTCTTCTCTAGTCTTAAACCTAGCCGTACTAAGAGCCTTTAATAAAGGGTTTTCTAAAGCTTGTCCTACAAATAAAAATTTAGGTTCTTGCTCTGTTGTAGTTTTAGGTTTTGTTTCAGACTCAGTAAACTTTAAAAGTAACTGTTGTACAGGATCAGTTGTATCTGGTTGTGTAGCAGTATCTGATTCAGCAGTATCTCCCGGCCTCATATCAACAGTATTACTTAGCAAATTTTTGTCGATTTTATTAAGAACCGGTCCGTATCGAGGGTCCAACCCAGAAAGAACATCGTCTTTAGTAGGAGTATCCAGTAACTCTAATTGTTCTGGCTCATTAACAGCATCTTGTACTTCTTTGGCTTGTTGACTAGCAACGTTTTCCGCATCAACTAAAGCCTTCCGTTGTTCTGCTGCTTCTGCACCAGATAATACATTTATCGTAGCTGCGCCTATAAACTTCCCGTCTTTATCTGTAACTGCTTGTCTATTTGCAGCTTGACCGGCTGGACCTGTCCATCTCTTTTGTCCATGTTCATCTAAAACCTGTTCACCTATACCAGCAGCATTAGTACCTTCTGCCCAAATTTCATTTCCGTCTTCATCTAATGCTTGTATAACTACATCTGCATCGATAGGTTTTGGACCGCTATAACCAAGTGCAGGTGCTAGAACTTCTGCACTAGCACCTGCCTCTATAGCACTTTGCACTGTTTCTTTGTTCCTAGAAATAATTGTCCCACGTTCGGGGATTTTTGCAGCCCATACACCAGGTTTTATTTCAACCGGTTCTATTTCTGTAGCGTTTTTATTCTCTTTATTTTTTATAAGGGTATTGAGTTCTTGTACATTCGCTCCATCACCTTCTACCCACATTGTTTCTTTATTACTATTTCTATTTAGTAACCTTTTGAACTGTGCCCTTAAGGTAACCTTAGACTCAGGAAGAGACTCTCCATCCCCAAACCCTTGTTGTTGTTTATTTACAGTAGCATCTATATCTAGATCTCTAGCTTCGTCAAGATATGTCTTTGTTTTATCAAAAACCCTACTTGCAGTATCAGCTGCAACTCGTACTGTACCTCCAGCCATACCTAATGCTTTACCGCCTAATGCGCCAACAAAAGCTGCTTCACCTAAACGCATTTTTGCTTCTTGCCAAGTATAGGTATCGTCCATTTCCATACGGTTAGCGACGCCTATACCTTCCTGGACAAATTCTGCTACACCTTCTGTTGCAGCGGATTTTAGTCCGGTTCCAAGGATATCGTTTGCTAACCTTTTATATAAATTATCGTTAGGTTTATTAGCAGATTTTCTTTTAGCTAATTTACCCATCTGCTTAAGCATTAATGCTTCACCACCAACACCAACCGCCGCCGCAGGTAAAGCTACCGCACCCGCACGAAAAGCAGTGGCTCTATTCATTTCCTGCCCACTTTCTAAAGCTTCAGCAAAATTCCCTCCAGCCATTGGCGCCCACTCAGCAGCACCAGCACCAACACCTGCTCCTATCTTTAAGTTTCTTGCCTTACGTCTTGCGGCTTCTTCAGCAAAAGTGCCGTCTTTATACATACGCCTAAAAATTTTATAACTGGATTCAGCTAAAGCTTTCTCGTCAGGATCAGCAGTACCTTTTGCAGTTTTTTCTATAGATTCTTTTAGCAACCGTTTAGCGGTACGTTTACTTACTTCCGTACCGCCTTTAGCAAGTATTTTGGCGCCTACACCACCTATACCTGCTCCTAAAATAGTTGTTATAGCAAATGGAATAACTTGTCCGGCTGCACTACCCATCTGCGTAAAAAACCCGCCAATAGTAGGTTCTTCAATAAATTCACCGAATTTTTCTACACCGTCGAGGGGGACTTCAGCAAGTGATTCTCGGAACTGTGCTCTTTTTACAGCATTTAATGCGCCCTCTTCATCTCCTATAAGAGTATTACCGAGAGCTTTTAGGTATTCTAAATCTGCTACCATATTTTCAGTAGCAGATTTAGCTCCTGCAGCTATAAGGTCAAGACCTGTAGCTTTAGGCGTTTTTAGGTAGTCTTTAGATTCTTTAAAGTCTTGATATGCTTCTTCATCCCAATCAGATACCGGACGTTGGTTAGTGTCAGATTTATCATATTTAGCTTTAAATGCTTGGAACGCGTCTTCGTTAAAAGCCACAAATTATCACCCCGTAATGCGCTTGCGGTTTTCAGCAGCTTGCATCATAAGCATAGCAAAAGCTTCTTTAGGTAAAGTATCCCGCATTTTATCAACATCTACACCTACGTCTGTTTGTTCGGCCTTACCTTCCTCATCTGCAGATGTCATATAAAGCAATTGTGTTCCGTCACCATTAAGAGCTACTCTATCTAAATCATAATCTCCAGCTATAACAACATCATCTGCGTCTTTCCTAAAAAGTCTTCCTACCCATTCTTCGTCACTAGCCATACCAGCCATAATGGTACTTAACATCATGTTCATGGCTTTCCTTCCTTCTGCCAGGTCATTTCTACTTAAAGACCCGTTTTCAAGTTTATTTGCAAGGTCTGTAAATTCTGGAGACCTAGAAATAGCTATTGCTGCCTTTTTATCAAACGCTAGCCCATCTTCTCCCCAAGCTTTAGCTACTACCTTAGCCGCATCTCCAACTATTTTATTACTAGCCTTTACAGCGTTTCTTATCCAAGTACCATAACTTAAGTCGTACTCTTTCCTACGTAACTCTAGAGTCCCTGCTTCCTGTGCGGTCATATTAGAAAGACCAGTTTCTCCTATATTAGTTATACGCCCAAGCCATTCAGATCTTGCAGCATCATTTTCCATACTAGCTGCCACAGCTACATGCGCTGCTATAAAATCACGCTTATTAAGTTTTTTGAATTCTTCTACGCTTGTTACGCCTTTCTCTTTTAAGAAGTTCGCTACATGTGACATAGTTTCTGGTGCAACTTTCACTTCTTGTTTAGCTATTTTAGTACTAAGGTCTTCTGCAGACTTAGCTTCAGAAACTGCTGCTTCGATAGCTGTAGTATTTTCTTGTACTACCGGAGGTGCAGTTTTTATAATTTCAGAAGGTCTTTGGCTCTCTAACCTCTCTAGTCTAAGTTCTAAAGCTCTTTTAGTTCTTCCTCCACTTTTCGAATTAGCTATTTTCTCCTTTAACTCTGCTACCTTAGAATCTACCTCAGCATCAGTAGATACTTCAGTTTCTTCTTTAGTTTTGTCTTTAGGCCTTTCGCCTTTTGCCTGCTGTTTAAGCGTCGCTATTTCTTGTCTTAGTTTTCTAGCTTCTTGTGCGTCTTTTGTAGAAAAAAGACGCCCTTTTTTACTTGTTAATTCTGCAAGCCGAGCTTCTTTAGTTTGGAGTTCTTCAGATACATCAGCTCCAGCTTTTTTGTCAGTATCGCCGGTTATAGTATCTTCTTTCTCTTCAGATTGGTCTTCTCCAAGTTGCTCTTCGCCTTTAAGTAAGTCTACTGCACTGTCAACTGCCTTTTCCCTATCGTCTGGATTTTCAGTAGATATAAGATTTATTGTCGCTCTTGCTCCTCCTCTTTCTCCCCTTTCTGCAAGAGCGTCTGAAATATCTGTAACTTCGCCTTCTTTTTTTAAAGTTTTTGCTTTACTATGATCATATCCAGGGGGTATTTTTCCCGAATCCCTTAATTGAGCAAGCTCAAAATCATCTAATTCTTTAATAGATCTACCGAGTGCCTTACCAGCTTGATCTATAGTTAACGAATACTTGCTTTGTTTAGATAAAACATTACGTCTGTAGTTTGTATCCATTAAACCGGCTATTTTTTCTGCCGTAAACTCAATGACCTTATCATCAGGGGATTGAGTACCCCCTTCAGTCAAAACCCCTTCCGACCCATCTGCATTTCTTACTCTAACTCCCAACATTGGTTTGCCGTTTTTAGATTTCTTAAATTCACCAGTAGGCATACCTTGTTCATCTAGTATCTGTATAGGCTCTATATCAAGTATTTCAGTATCTTTATCTACTAAGGGGTTATCGCCTTGCTGCATATATTGAGATAGTTTTTTATCTAAATCAGTATCTTTACCTTGAATGCCCTTAACTACCACATCGTAATCTATGTTATAAGGATTTTTTCCTATATCTACAAGCCCCTGGGATTGTAGTAACTGCATCTCTTGGTCTGCTTCCCAAGTACTAGCAGTTCTTTTCTCTTCAGCCTCCATAATATTCAGCTGACGACGTTTCATGTCCATGCTCTTCATATCCATGAACATGCCTAGCGCATTTTGAATACCTGTACTTGCGTTAAAAGCCATTAGTTACTCCTAGAAGAAAGCCACTGCCATAATTGCGGCAGATCCTAACGAGGCAATCGTACTATATGTTTGGGCTTTTGATGCGGCTTTAGCTTGCGTATATGCGTTTTTTCGTGCAGTCGCATCTGCTGCTGCAGACCCCATTTGGTTTAAAGAAGATCTATTTACACCTTGCCCTATGTTAATTAAATCAGCTAACACTCTTTGGTTTTGTTCTCGTTGTGCTATACGTGCGTCACTTATCGACTGTATTCCACCTAATGTATTAGCGCGTTGTAATCCTCTGTTTTGTTGTTGTAACTGTGCTGGAGTTAAGCTGGCTCCATAACGCGACATATTACGCTCGGCTACACCTTTAGTTAACTGTTGTGCAATACCTGTATCTTTTCGCGCCTGATCTATTAAAGACGTATCTGTCGTAGCTTGATCTATTAAATCTTCTTCAAAATCACGGAAGTTTTCTACATAGTCCAGGTACTCCTGCCGTGTCATAGAAGCAAAAGCAGTATCCGGATCACTTACATGCGGCAGATTTAACGCATTTGATCCACCAGAACCAGGCAAGTCTTTACCTGCAATAGCACCTGTTAACCAACTTGGACCTATTCCCATTATTAACTTACCTTAGTTGTAGTTGTAGTGTTTGTGGTAGGAGGTTTTTCACCACCCCACCATTTCTTACCGCTTTTAACATTATCTCCACCTTTTAAAATGGCTGCTGTACCTAACTGGGCAAACATACCTGCTCTGGCAGCAGATTCAGTCTGTTTCGCTTGCGCTCTTGCTAGAGCTTGGGAAGTTCCCAACCTAGAAGCTTGGGCCAATCCAGACATAGCATCTGCCGCTTGTCCTCTAGCAGTACCTAGTACTCCAACTTTCTGCTTATTAGTAATATCTTTAGCTTGTTCGTCAGCCATCTGCAATTGGCCCTGTAAAGCCTGAGACATATCAGCAGCCCTAGTTACATCTTGAGTCCCTTTAAATTTAAGCGCTGATGGAACACCTTCTCCAGTTAATGCTTGCATAGTATCTGCATTAGAACGACCACGTAATGTAGTTGCTACATCAGCCGTTTTAGATATGTCGCGCATCTCTCGAAGTAAAGGATCATATTTCTCTTTAAAATAGTTATGCTCTGCCATAGCAACAGATGCAGATGCTTTTTCGGCTTCACTCGGTGCATAGTCTTGTTGGCTTGGTGAACTACCCATTACACTCTACTCGTATAGACGGTCTCTCGTCTTGTCCAATTCGCGGCTTCAGCATATTCCCCAACCTCTTTAACAGTTGTTCGAAACTCCAACGCAGAAAACCCAGCGTCTCTCGCCTGTTTCTCAAAAAACGGTTGGTAAGCCAAGGCCAAATTACGACCTCTCTCTTTAGTCCATCCGATCCATAAAAGTAATATACGTTCATTAGAATAAGTTTCCGTTGTCCCCGTTGTTACTAAAAACCCACCTTCAAATACCCAAAGATGAGCTTGGTTATTTACACACGCCGCAAATACATCTTCCGGCATAACTCCTGTTTGTGGGTCTGTTGTTAGTGTCTCAACAACCCCTTCTCTAACCCAATCCCAATGTTCCCTAATATTCGCTAAGACAGGTTCATCAAGACTATATTCGCTTTGGCCCGTATTTACGTCTTGGGAGACTATAGGCTTTATGTATTCCTCCATATTTTACACTCCTTGCTATGGCTGTATCTGCATTACGCGCTCTATTTTCGGCAAGCTCAACTTCTTTAAGGAAGAAAGTGCCATAGGCTTGCGCTCCTGCAAAATCGGTCCAATCTTTACTGGGCATACGAAGTAAACGAAATACTGCCCCAGTAATAATTGCGTCTCTATAATCATTCATAACATCAGACTCACAAGCTGTTGATGAATGCGTTGGTTTTAGCTGTACATGTACGTATGTGCTAGAAGTTGTGGTCACGTTTGGTACTGGTACTAGCCAAAATAATGATTGACTTACTTTAACAAAATACTCAGGGGTGCCTGCATATGCAGCTTCTCTCCACTTAGGTTTCCGTGTTTCAAGTAAAGAAGTTGATAAAGGCTCTAAATCAATACCTTTATGCGTTACCCAATTAATCTTATGAACAGCAGTTCCAGATGGCGGTTCTAAATCATATTCATAGATCTGCGCGGTAGTTGTAATAACATCTAACTCTTTCTTATATACACCAGCTTTTTCACATAATTCAATCGTTGCAGACCTTACTGCATTTTCAATTAGCAAGTCAGGACACCCTGGAACCATAGGAATAAGCTCTGGTAATAAACTTTCATAAGTCGTATTAGCCATATAGTTATCCTGCTGCTACTGCTGTTGGATTAGGGCGCCGATCAAGATTAGGACTAGTTGCAGCATCAAGCTGTCCTTTACCCGCTACAGTTGCAGTAAATAACTGGTAATGCGACCCTGCTCGTTCAGCATTCTCAGCAAACTCTGCTTCTTTCATATATGCCATATATAAAACAAAATTCATAACTGCATTAGCGTAGATATCAGGAACGCCCAAATTATCAGAAGCAGTTACTGTGGCCGGATTAGCAGAATAAGTTAACTCGATATACGCATTACCACTTACACCTGGATATACGTAAAAAGTTCGAGGGTTGTCATCCTCATAAGTGTAGTGCTTCACTACAGTAGTATGTTTTGCTGACCCTGTAACTGTCGGGTCATGCCAACTGGGATTTTGAGCATCTAAAGAATCTCTAGAAACAAGCCGTATAGCTCTTCCCCCTGTACCACTACTTGCGGCCGACATATTACGTGTTACATCTAATAATCTATTACCGCCACTAGGTATACTCTGCTTTGTACCAGCAGCTAAAGTAACAGTAGCAACAGTTGCTGTAGAGTCTGGCTTTATAAGAGCTATTTCACGCTGGGCATCATTAACCCATAAGATAAGCTCAGTATCAGGCCACCGAATATTTGATGTATCTTGTAAAACCGCATCTACTCTAGATAAAACACTAGCTACAGTAACTGCCATCTAATTACCCTGCGTTCAAGGCTTCTTGCCATACCTTTTCACGTTCATCTGTTTTAACAGTACGTTTTACCAGCTTATTAATAACAGCGGCTTTAGGAGTACCATCTACCTTAAAATTATCTGGATCACCTTCCTTAATTAAATTAACCATAACTTCAAACAAAGGGTCAGAGTCAGACTCTATACTATCTTCTAACTCCACTTTAATATCTTGCCCAGATGTTTTTCCTACCTCTTTTGCGCCCATCTGTACAGCAAGTAATCCAATCTCATCAGAGATTTCTTTTTCAACACCTGCTTGGAAAAGAATCACTGCTCCATGTAAAGTAGCAACGCGGATATCCTTATCACTTAGTATCTTCATAATAATGTCTCACTTTATAATATTAAGGGCAGGGCTTCTTTTTCATACCGCTACCATACTTACTTCTACTTTTAGCCTTTGGCTTTACCTTTGGTTTTACCTTTGGCTTTGTGCCTGTTACCTTTTTTGTTGTAGAAGATTTTCCATACCTAGGTTTACCATGCTCATCAGCATAAGTTTTTCTATTATATCTACTTACAGTAGTCTTACTGGGTTTTTTACCGCCGTACTTGGTTTTATCTGCCCTTTTAGTGGTGTATTTTTTCCCTTTGTAGGTAAATGTTTTTAAGCCAGCTTTTTCAGCTGCTGCAAACCTACCTTGGAATTCTGATAATTTTCTTGGCATTTAAGTAATCCTTTTAGGAAAACGCCCCCTTCGAAAAGGGGGCGATTCGGTTAGATAACAAATAGATACATTGTTACCGTGCCAGAAGTAGCGCCAGTACCTGGAGCTGTTGCCACGGTGACATCTATTGTGTCGTCAGAGGTAAAGGTAATAGGCGCAGTGGCTGTAGAGCCATGCGTTGCATTACCAATTGCAAATGAACTAGCTGTACCACCAGCCTGTCCGATAGTCGAACCATCGATCAAGCCGTTTGCGTCGCCACCATAACCAACATCGAGAACAATAGCTGGAGAGCCATTGGTATCGAGATCAGTAGTAGTCAGCATAACGCCAACTACAGTTTCACCTGCAAACACATCGCACATCTGAATAATGTCACTACCTGCCAAAGCAGCTGTAACAGTATATTGAGCAGTACGACAACCTACGTTACCTTGAGGGAAGTTCTTAAACGAGCTATTTCCATCAATAGCCCCAGAAGTAAATGTAGCCATCTTTTAAGCCCCCCTTAGTAAGCTGTGTCAAGGCAAATTACGCCGAAGTCTTCAGTAGACCCGTTGTAATCTGAATTGAATTTAGGCTTACGTAAGCCGAAGATCTTACTAATAGAGATACCAGATTGGTTCTCGTAGTCGAAAGTGTCTTCAACAACTTCCGGCATACCGATATCTGCCATAGCAAGGGCCTGAGCACCACAGAACAGAGCACGAGCGCCATTTACATCAGCGTTAGCACCCCACTTGTAACCAGCAGCACCAGCATTAGAGCTAGTTCCACTTGTTGCATTAGCTGTGTTGAAAACATGACGGAATTCGTGAACCATTACGCCATCAACCATCAAGCTTGAAGTGCCAGAGAACAATTGGTTACTTGGTCCTCTTACACCAGCGTTCCTTACGTTAGCAAGGAAATCTGAGTCAAGCTTAAGATCAGCCATTTGCTGTGGTGTTACAAACATGTGATACATCTCTTGATTGCCAGCACCTCTAATGCCTCGGATATAGTTATCCTTAGCATATGCCTTGAGTTCAACGATTGCTTTGTAAGCAATTGTATCTGCAGCAGCAACGGCTGTAACGTCGGCAGCTGTCAAGTTAGTAGATGCGTCCCAGCGTCTATGTCTATTTGAAGTTGGCGCTGCTACATCTGACGCAAACTCAAGATCTACCAAATCGTGTCCGGCAGAGACATTAGTGGGACGAAGTGCACCACTGGTTTTATTAGTGTAAGCAACTCCTGAGAGGGTTAGGAATGCAAGCTGGTCCATACGGTCAGCCATTGCATATGCTAATGCATCTCTGGAATTCTCACGGAAATTAACAACACTCTTCTGATCGGCAAGACGACCCGCGATTCTATTTGCAAAACGCAGCTGGTCAAGCTCGATAGTAATGTCGTAGCTTCTTAAAGCTTCTTCATTACCTTCCAAAGTGTTATCACCTGTAATACCGTCGCCTGTCATATCAGCCAACAACGTGATTACTGCTTTTGTGCCTTTATCGGATTTTGTAAGATCAGTGATCCGTTGAACCATTGCATTTGATCCACTACCTGCAAACTGATTCACGAAACTCATGTTCCGAGCGACACGCCAGAAGTCTCTACTCCACGCTGTTAATTGGTTACTAGTCAGCGACGCAAAGTTAGTTAAAGCCATTATTGTGGCCTCCTATGCGTATTAAAAATCAGGCCGAAGCCTGTCCATAGCCGACTTTAGGTGCGGCTAAACCGTTGCTCTCTATCGCGGAGCGACGACTTAGCGCTTATTAACGAGACGCGATCTCGACAGGTTTAACGTCTGTAGTAGACGATAACGTTATTTACGTGTTCGACACGGCCTATCTATCGTAAAGACACACGGATTTATCAAATACTACCACGAGTTTTGTAAAAAACAAACCTTTATGCATATCTCCCTGTGCGTTTTATTTTTGCTGACGCACGAGCTTTTGCAGCTTGTTTTTTACCTTTTTTCGTGTAAGCAAACTTTTTTGTCTTACCATTTACTTTTACAGTTGGCATAATTTTTACCTCTATATAATATCCCCACGAAGTCTAGCTAACGTTCCGGCAGGAAGAGCATCAAACTCTTCTTCCGTCATATTAGTAACATCCATTACTTTCTCACCTCGAGATGCACTGCTCTCGCCTGGTAATTCGGGCGGTTGTGCTTCTGCGGCTTTAAGCTTCTTATTGACCTCAGATCTTTTCTTAGCAACTTCGTCAACCGGTCTAGCTTTAGGCGCCGCAGTTTTAGTCAAAGTTGACTCTGAAGTTTCAACAGGAGGATCAAGATCATAACTTTTAATAACAAAATTAGAAGCTTTTGTAAGCGCATCTACAGCATCAAAACCCTGTACAACAAACGCGTCACGCAATTCAATTACTTCCTGTGTGTACTCTTTATTATACTCAGCTGCATTCTCGTCAAATACAGGAAAATTTTCAGATAAAGTATTAGCTGCAGCCTGCAATGCAGTTGCTTGTTGGTTCTGCTGAACTGTCTGCGTAACTTTCTGCGTAAGTTCATATTCTAACTGCTGACGCTCTGCTTTACGGATCTCTTCTCTTAAAGCAGCTGCTTTTGTTGCTTCCCCATCCAACACTAGGTTCTGGTATTCAACTTCTTTTTCATCAAAGCTATAAGGTTCCGGAGCATCTTCAGCAGGTAATTGCGCTGCTCTTGCTTCATCAAGCTGCTTTTGAAGTGCTTTTTGTTTTGCAAGTACTTCATCGAGGCGAGATTTAGGAACCATAGGTTTTTTAGATTCTGGTTCTGGTGTTGGTTCTGGCTCTGGTTCTTCTGTTTCTACTTCTTCCTCAACAGGCGCTTCATCAGTTTCAGCAACTGTTTCCTCCTGAGTTTCTTCAGCAACTTCTTCTTCCTGAGTTTCTTCAGCAACTTCTTCTTCTTGGGGTTCTTCAACAACTTCTTCTTCAGTTTTTTCAGCCGTAGCTTCTTCAACTTCTTCTGCCTCCTCCCCTTCTTCACCAAGACCAAAATTCATATCTAAAGAAACCTCACTGTCTTCAGATAACTTATCAGCTCCAGGCATTGTTTCAAACACCATACCTTCGTCTTCAGCTGCTTCTACATTCTTATCTTTTTTAGCCATTACACAATCTCCTATTGGGGTTTACGTATGTTAGGTATATCTACCTGTTTGGGTTGTTGCTGTTGCTGCTGTTTTGCAGATGTTTGCATTACTGTTGCTGCAATACGCGTTGCTGCATTCGTTTCTGCCTGATTTGTTCGTGTCTGGTTTGACAGGTCAGCCAGTTCTCTTCGTAGATCAAGCTCACGCTGCTTTATTTGAAGTTGTGACTGCATCTCCTGCATACGTAGTTGCGGATCTACTTCAGCCATATCCTGTACTTTAGCTATATTAACTGCAGCTTCAGATTGTAGTTTACGTACTTCAGCTTCAAGCTTGGCTATTTCAAGCTGCACAGCTTGCATCTGTATTTGTTGCTGAACTTGCATCATTTCTTGTTGTTCTTCTGTAGGTGGTTCTTGTCCTGTCATAACCCTGATACGTTTAGCAAGTTGACCTTTCTTAGCCAGATGTGAGTATTCAATAATAGCATCATCTGGAATAGCTACACCAACTTGCCGTAGGTTAAGGGCCTCTGCAAACTGCACCTCATCAAACGAATCCCGCGCTGGAGCTGTTGTAACTACAACATCATATTCACCTATAGTAAGGTCGTTAATAATACGGCCTTCGGGAGTCATCTCGTTAACAACTATAGGTTCTCTGGGTTTTAGCGGATCTTCCTCATTAGTAACTTGTATTATCCTTTCCTCGGTATAAAACCGCTGTACAAGGTTTAATATTTTTTCAGCTAAATATTGTCTTGTTTTACGCAGATTATCGAGAGGTACTTGTATCATTATGACACCACGATTCTGCTTGGCTTGTATCGCAACACCAGATACTTCAGCGCTGTCTGTACCAAGCATAGAATCGTTAATACCCGAAATCGCCTTTATATTTAACGCAGCTTTCTGACCAATACGATCCAAGCCTGTAGGAATCTGGTTTGGCTGTATCTTAACTGGCGGTGTAGAGCCTCGGTTATATTCAACAACAAGACCAGTTTCTGCACCATGTTCTTCTAGGTCATCTGCCGTCATACCCGTCAATGAACCACTTTCTACCATCCAACCACTATTTGCCGTGGTGTTTACTATATGTAGTTCTTGGGAGGTAATTTTATTTAATTGTTCTTGTGGAGATAAGAGGTTACGAACCATACCGAAAGGTCTGCCTCTTCTAAAATAAGCAAAGAAAGGTATTATTGTGAAATCTTCGTAGGGCGACCAATCATCATGTAAAACAACTTTATCACACGTAACGGTCCATCTTACCTTGCGTCTTATTTTACTCATTACCGATAGGCCGTACTGTTTAGCAAATTTTTTCGTTTTTGCTGTAGACCAACCTTCAGGAACATACCGCTGGTCACCTGTTGTGTCATCAACAAAACATTCAACCCGTGTCATACGTTTGTGTTGTCTTTCTATAACACGCAGTGCTTTTACAGTCTTATAGTCATCTTCATCAGGGATACCTGCGCCCATATAATCGTTGTCCATATCAAGATCACCAAACCGGTTCTCTTCATACTCAACTGAGTCACGCCCGAAACTGTTTCCATTCTCCGCAATAAATCTAAGTGCTTCCGCTTTTTTCTTACCATATAACTCTTCAACCTCATCCAACGTCATCCATTTAGTCTCAAACACTTCGTTCCAGACTTTTGGATCAGCTTCCTTTGCATCAGGGTCAATAAGTATGTCCAACGGATCTTTAGCCGTGATTCTTACTTCGCCTTCTATATGGTCAGAAAAATCCATACGCACATCAAAGTATCCCCGACCGTCCATTATCAGACCATCACTGAATACCTGCTGCTCTACCCAATCCAACTTATTGTTATCAGCAATCTGCATATAAAGTTTTGTTAGGGTATGCGCGATTTCTTCTTCACCGCCGCGTCGTGGTTTAAATTGAATATCTGCACGGCGGGTAGACTGCTCACCAAGAACTGTATTAACAGTAGGAAGAATAGTATTAATAGTTAATGCGGGACGGCCTTCTGCATCAAGAGCTGCTATGTCCTCATCATCCCATTGGTCGCCACGATAATAGGCGTCACATGTTTTAGCCATATCAATATATTCAAGATGGCCATTATCTCGTGCCCGAACATATCGATCCCACTGTCTAGAGGCTATCTCTTGTTCTTCACCTGGATTTAATTTTTTCATGTTATGCACTCATCGCTGATCGTTGACGCATACTTGACTCCTTTACATGTACTTCAAGCTTATCACGCCAAGAAGGTTCATGTACCACGGGCGCCTGATAGGTTGCAAACTCAGTCATCATCAAACCTACCCATGCAAGCGCGTCCACTTGGTCATCATGTACACCATTAGGAAAACGTAAAAGTTCAGCGACCAATGGGCCGGTGAACAATTCATTGCGGGGCAAAAATACCATCCCCTGTTGCATCCGTCCCTGGATGGCCCTGGCACGTGCTTCTTTATCTCTACGGCCAGTTTTTAAATCTTTAAAGTATGCTTCATATAAACCACGTTCTCGTACCCGCTTTTCAAGCAAGGGACCGAGCGCCATCTCAATATGTCCTTTCTCTATACCTATAATAGAAGGTTTCCACAACTCATAGAGATCTAATATCTGCTCTACGATTTCAAAGCCATCGAAACGCCCCCGCACTATATCTACTATAAATAACTGGTCGGCTTCATCGACACCAACAACAAGCCCTACGGTATAGTCATTACGATCACGTTTACCTATCGCCAAATCCCACGCGCAATAGAACCGCATAAGCTCATGGTCTATATCTTCGGGGTCATAATAAAGGATCATGTTTCGTGAGAAGTAGTCACCGTCATCGGCAACCGGATTCTGCTGATACAACGCAGACCAATCACGTGGTCCGACGGCTTTCTGTATTCTTGTTAATGAAGGGATATCATAACGTTCAGGATGCAGCGCTTCCCCTGAATCACGAAACTCTTCTTCTTCCTCCGCGATTGCCGGATAACGGACCACTTCCCATTCATCACCGCCTTCAGAAGTTGCTTTCAGTAACCTTCCGGCAAGGTCGTCATCATGCCATCGCGTAAGAATCACAAGTATACCTCCACCTGGCGCAAGTCTTGTGTACGCAGTGGAAGTGTACCAATCCCAATTAGAATCCCTGTTGTTTTGACTTTCGGCATCCTCACGGTTTTTTACTGGATCATCGATAACAAGAACGTGCGCTCCTTTTCCTGTTATACCACCACCCACACCAGCAGCAACGAAACCACCGCCAGAAGTAGTAAGCCAAGCTTCAGCCGATTGGCTATCAGGATCGAGCCGAGTTGAGAAAGCTGTTTTGTAAGTTGGCTCACGTAGGAGTTGACGGACTTTACGAGAGAATCCCATCGCAAGCGAACCCGAATACGAGCAAGATATAAATTCGTGCTCTGGGTTTCTACCCATATGCCAAGCTGGGAACGCAACTGATGCCAGCGTTGACTTACCATGTCGAGGCGGCATAAAGAGCATAAGTCTTGGACTCTTTTTTTCCACCACTGCTTTAGAGAATTCTTCCAATCGTTTACAGACATCTTTGTGTACCCATCCGGCTTGATAATCGGGGTTAAATCGTTCGACAAAAGGGAGGAGTCTCTTTCGCGTAAGGAATCTAAGTGCAAGTTCTGCTCTTGCCTTTTCAGCAGCAGATAACTCATTTGTCTCCTCGACAACTTCTTCTGGAGTACTGGGTGCCGGTAACGCCTCCGCGTCGTCAGCCTTGCAGTAGACACATAATCCACCTTTGTCACTAAATAACGTCTCAGGGCGAATGCTCCTGCAACGTTTGCATTTCAGAGTAGGAATATCACTCATCAGAAGCGGGTTCTAAATACTTAGTATCTTTCCCTGCGATTTTGAGCAACTCCTCATCTGTCAATCTTTCTAACTGTTTTTCGTTATTAATATTTATATTAACCTGCGTTGCATTATCCGGACCCACGAGGTTATGTAGCTTCACAAGAGAATCTACTGTGTTCTTCATTTCGGTTGCGGTAGCTGATGCCGAATATGCCTCCATGTACATCTGATGTGCGTTCGCTCTTTCGAACTTTACTTCTTCCCGCATCTGCTCCCGATAATAATCGATAGCTTTTTGTACGGCAGTAAGTTTAGCAGCAGCTAATGCTGCGCTACTACTCGCGTACCCCGCGCCACGGCCAGCGGCAGAAACACTCATGCCGCTAGAAACAAGAAGCACGAGTTTCTCCTGCTGTATCGTCAGCTCACCAGCCGTTAAACCCATAAAAGGTAAATCGGCTTTAAAGGCCAAATGCGGGTCTACTGTATCAGTGGACAATTCGCAATTGGGGTTTTCTGTTTTCTCTAACTTCTGTTTTAATTGCGTCATCAAGATATACAAACATTGGGGTCGCGGACCCTAAACTGTCGCATCCTAAAACTTCTAAAAATTCCGTAATAGATAATTTTTTTCCATCGGTAATAAGCTTTAGCATAATTTCAACTAAAACAGCGTTATATACTAACACTTCCGACCCATCGGGAGTTAGTGCAGTACCAATGATGGCTTCATCAAAACCATCTATCGCAAACATACCAATGTCGTCAGTCATATTCATGGGATGATATATCAACTACCTGTTAGTAACAACACCCTTTTTTACAGAAAAAAATTTCAAAATCATTTCTAAATCGCTAAGACATCATCTCCTAGGTTGGTGAAACTCCACCCCCGAACCCCGAATCGGGTTTTTGGAACCTTGTTTTATGTTTACTTGATGGAACCTTGTCTGCCAGTAACCCCAGTGATTCGCACGGCGAATCCCTCGTCGGTATTGATTGTGAAACAGTTACATGATGTAGCTGTACACTAAGGAGTATTACTATGGAAGATAAACTAATCTGGGATATGGACGTTGACATAGAGAAAGCCTTCACTAAAAAGGCCGCGCTCTCTATCATGCCTAATGGAACTGGCAACAACTCGGCTAAGATAAAGCGCGTTGTAGTTGGCTCACACATAGGCACCACCAACGCTTGGACTGACAAAGATGGCAAGAAGCATAAAGGTCGTGAGTACCAAAGCATCTGGGCTATATCCTCAGCCAAAAGTCCGGAGCTTTACCTGTACAAAGGTAAGCGTTATAGCGACGAGCAGGGCGCCAAGAACGAAGCGAACATCCTTCGTACGCTAAATAAGTACGGTAGCTGGCAAGGTACCTACGTCTGGCAAAACCTTACCGCCCATGCCAAAAAGAAGGGCTACTATAAGCGGTACGTGGATCGCGTAAAGGCGGCACAACGCCCCAAAAGCTAATCACCTCAGGGTGCAGGGTCTCGACTCTGCGCCCTTTTTCGCTGTAATCCTTTAACTATCATCATAGGAGATGAGCATGGAGGCTTTCACAACCCAAGAGAAACTTATGTTTCGCAGCATCGCTATCCTAACCGGCATCGGCATAGGCTTAGTGATGCTAAATTCACTTTAAGGAGTAATAGCTATGAAAGAAGTACTTGAGAAACGCCGTACCGAAGAGTTCGTAAAGGTCTTAGACGCCTGCGAATTTAAGTTCCAAGGTATAGAGAACATTCTGCAACCTAGCCAGTTGTTCTGGTCAACACTAAAGCATCTGCCCGAACCACATAAAACTGAGTTCCTAGGGATGGCTGTAGAGATGCAAGAAGTTATGGCGGGTAAAAGCATCGCAACTATCATCAAAAACTGGAAAAAGCTGAAAAGAAAGACAGGGATACAATTCCCACCTTTTCTTACTCTAGCTGTCCGGCATAAGCGCCGTGACCCAATCAAACCTGAACTCCTAAGAAAGATCAGGGAGTTTGAACCTACAAATAACCAATAAGGGGATCTTATGGAAAAGAAATTAGGGCTAAAGATCGCTCGCAATATGAAGCGAGCATCCAAGGGCATTAAGGGTGGCCAAAAACGAGCGAACAAAGGCTCGCGCAAGGCTGCAAAACTTAACCTTAAGGCTTACGTATAACCAACCAGGGCACAAGATTAAGTTCTTGTGTCCTTTTTTTATGCGACGGTTCAGGTTTCGGTTGGAAAGCACCGAAACAAGACCGTAAAGAGCATGGGATCAAACAAGTTGATCCTATTTATTAGGACCAAAGATCAAAACCAAGGGACAAAAGCTTATACGGTGTTCACTATCATCCCAGCCGGTGTTCACTATCATCAAAAAGCAACCGAGTGAGCCTCTGCATTAGCAATTTCGTTCGAAATGCGGTTAAAAAAGACCGTAAAAGAGCAAAAAACCGTAAAAAACATCCTAAAAATCGTATAAATGACCGTAAATCATGGCCTACGAACCGTAAATAACGACCCACGAACCCCGAATCACGCTCCGAGACCCCTGTTTGTTCCAATTGTTCCAACGTTATTTGTGTCTTGGAACATCCGTAAGTCGTTGACCGTGAACCATTTTCCACTAATTTGTTCCAATGTTCCAATTGTTCCAATGGTTTTCCTCTTTCTCTATACAAGAAAAGAGATATTACAGTTAGTCTGATTCTATCTATAGTTATAAAACGTTGGAACAATTGGAACAAATTCATGTTTCATAGTTATTACAACAACTTACAACGATTCTCATTGGAACATTCCTTGGAACAGGCTTGGAACACTTGGAACAAATTAATTGATTGTTCGCACGGCTCACAATCCGTCGGTCTTGTTTGTGTGGTTTGTTTTTTCTTTTAACTATCATAGAAGGAGATCCAATATGGGATTAGATCAATACGCTTATACAAATGAGCAGAAAGAAAGCAATGAGTTTGGCGAACATAAGTTCTATTGGCGCAAACACTCTAAGCTTCAAAAGTTCATAGAAAATGAACTAAGGGAAGGGCACT
>Ga0315330_10000606_pt1 | contig 22725 bp, 20 predicted proteins | sample M140m34915metaG_FD_203453 | JGI IMG/M metagenome (GOLD analysis project Ga0315330, IMG submission 203453) | Ammonia-oxidizing marine archaeal communities from Monterey Bay, California, United States - M1 40m 34915 | ecosystem: Environmental > Aquatic > Marine > Intertidal zone | place: USA...
CCATTATCTAGACATTCTGCTGTTGCTAAAAGATTTAGATTTTTTTCTATAACGTCGGCAATTTTTAAAAGAATATTAGATCTTTCTCCAATTGATGTTATTCCCCATGCAGGAAATGCTGCGTGCGCTGCATCTAATGCAAAATCTACATCTTTATCGTTCGATCGTGGCACCTTACAGATTACTTCATTAGTGATAGGAGAAGTATTATCAAAATACTTTCCAGATTTAGGTTCTACAAATTTTCCATTAATGTAGTTTCCATATTTAGCTTTAAATGGAAATTTAACCTTCAAATGAGAGGTATCCAAAGATGAAGACACTTTCGAGCTTGTTGCTTGTTGTGTACTCATTTTTCCCCCTTTTGTTCTTAATGTTAATTAGAACCAATCTGAACTAAATTGTCTACAATTAATTAAGTCGCTTTACACGCGAACTACTAAATATTGGTTTATTCAATTGATGGTTGCTTTGGGAAACGGGAAGCTTATACTTCCCGTTTAAAATGATGGCTTAGAAATTATTCTTCCTCTTTATTTTCGTTAATTTTTTCGTTTTGTGAAGGGTTTCCTTCCAGCTCTTTACTTATTGCAGCAGCTTTATCTCTTATGATTTTTTCAATTTCTACAGCTACTTCTGGATTTTTTTGAAGATAGGTCTTAGCATTTTCTCTACCTTGACCTATTTTTTCACCTTTATAAGCGTACCAAGCGCCTGACTTTTCTACTACACCAGCTTTAGCTCCGAGGTCTATCAGTTCACCTAATTTGCTTATACCTTTTCCATACATCAAATCGAATTCTACAACTTTAAATGGAGGTGCAACTTTATTTTTAATTACTTTAACTCTAGTTGAGTTTCCAATAATTTCATCTTTCTCTTTAATAGCTCCTATTCTTCTAATATCCATTCGAACAGATGAGTAAAATTTTAGAGCGTTTCCTCCAGATGTTGTTTCTGGATTTCCAAACATAACACCTATTTTCATTCTGATTTGGTTAATGAATATCACCATTGTATTTGATTTAGATACTGAACCAGTTAACTTTCTTAAAGCTTGACTCATTAGTCTTGATTGTAAACCAACATGATGATCACCCATTTCACCTTCTAATTCGGCCTTTGGTGTTAATGCAGCCACAGAGTCCACTACTAAAACTGATATTGAACCAGATTTAATTAATGTATCAGTTATTTCTAAAGCTTGTTCACCTGTGTCTGGCTGTGAAATTAACAATTCTTCAGTTTTAACACCTAGTTTTTTGGCATAAATTGGGTCCATAGCATGCTCTGCATCAACAAATGCGCATATACCGCCTGCTTTTTGAGCTTCTGCTACTACCTGAAGGGCTAATGTCGTTTTACCTGAAGACTCAGGGCCATAAATTTCAATAATTCTACCTTTTGGCAAACCTCCTATCCCTAAAGCTAAATCTAAGCTTAGAGAACCTGTTGAAACAGCTTCGATATCTAATGCTTGCTGCTGACCCAGCCTCATTACTGAACCTTTTCCAAAATTCTGGTCTATTTGGCTAATTGCAGCATCTAAAGACTTGTTTTTCTCTTTTAATTCTTTTTCTTTTTTATCGTCTGATTTTACGATTTTTAAGTTATTTTTAGTCATTTTTTATCCTTTTTTTATTGTTCGAATCGTTAATACAAATGTACACATTTTGTTCTTTTTATCAAGAATTTTAAATATAAGCTAAAATAGCTATTTAATTGATTTAATAGATAGTGCGCCTATTTTATCAGCAAGCTCAAATTGAGATATAACAAAATCCCTTTCGGATTTTGCAGAGGCGATTCTGGCATCCAGAAGGAGGCTTCTGGATTGTATTAACTCAAGAGTAGTTCTTGTGTTTCCAGAGTCATATTCCAGTGTAATGCCCTCATTCGCTATCTCTGCTGCCTTTAACTGAGCTTTTGTAGCCTCAAGAACGCTTTTAAATGATTTATACTTTGACCAAGCATTAGTAATCTCAGTATTAATTTTATTTTTAGTATCCTTCAATATTAACAGATATCTTTCTTTATTATATAAGGATTTCTTAATTGAAGATATGTTTTCACCACCTTTAATAATTGGCCAAGTAATGGTGGCTTTAACAGTTTCTTCATCTGTTTCATCGATTGTTGAGCTAAAATCATTATTTTGAGATTTAGAATAGTTTAATGAGGCTGAAGGTGACAGTCTTGCTTTTTCTATATTTAAATCTTTAACTGCTATTTCATAATCTAAATTTGATATTAAAAGATCGAGACTCATTGAATTTGCTGATTGTAATGACTGTTCAAGTGAGTCAGGTAAATTTAAAAAAACTTTTTCACTTAAATTAAGTATATTAGGTGTTTTTTCTCTAGTTACTCTTTCAAAATTTTTTTTTGATGCAAGTAATTCAGTTTCAGCATTAATCAAATTTGCTCTAGCCCCAGCTAGAGAAGACTCTGATTGAGCTAAATCAGTTAAAGTAATTTCACCTTTTTGAAGTCTTGCACTATCTGAGTCTACTTGCTGTTGAAATAAATTTACATTCGATAAGTTAAATTTCTCATTTTTAAATTTATAAATTAAATCAAAATATGCTGAAGTTGTATTTAAAATAGTTTGTTGTTCGACTTTTTTTAATAATAAGCTTGCTTTTTGAGATTCAAGTTCAGATTTTTTAAACGTGTTGAGGCCTTTAAAACCAGAAAAAATTTTTTGTTCTACAAGTATTTTTTTGTTTTCTGAGTCAGAATTAGAGTCAGCTAAACTAGTTCCACTTTGATTAGTTCTATTAGTCGATGTAATACTAGATTGGTTACCTGATAATGTAATGCTCGGTAAAAATTCGCTTCGTGAAATATTTTTACTTTGTTTAGCAGACTCAAAATTTTTTCTTTCTGCATTTAATTGTAAATTATTTTGTAATGCTTTTTCGATAAAAAACTTTAAATTATCTTTAGCTTCAAGATTTGAGACAAGAATAATATAAAATATTAAAATAATTTTTTTCATTTAATTAAATTTAATTGATTTTAATCTATGTTGTGTGTCAAGATTTATTAAAGTATCAGTTTTTTTAGGTAAAATTTTTATCATATGTTTTGTAATTCTTTCATAAAACATTATAAAATTTCTTACTTGGGTGTCGTTCATAGTTTTTTTTCCATTAGAATTAATTCTTAATTTTTTTTCTTGCAGTAATCTCCATTTTAAAACATATTTAAAATTTGGTACTCTTAAAAATATAAGTTTATCAATTAGATTAAATATTTTTTGATAATTATATTTTAATTCCTTATTTACTTTTATTCTCCAATTTCTATTTTTATCTTTTTCTTTTTCTAATTTATTTATAGGAATAATTAAATCTTTATTTTTTTGATGATCAATGCCTACGCACCAACCCTCAAAAATAACTATATTTGGTTTTTTTTTTACTTTAACCCATTTACTTTTTGAACATCTGTCATCGAGAGATTTATCAAATTTTGGTAAAATAATTTTATTGAATTTATTTTTTTTCAATTTTTTAAGACACTCATATAACATTTTTGTATCATGTGTACCGGGAACACCTCTGGTTAAAAATAGAGAATTTATTTTTTTAGACATTATGTTTCTTTGTTTTAAGGTTTTGTAAAAATCATCTATTGAAAATATTACTGTATTTAGTTTATAACCTTCTTTTAATATAATTTTCAAAATTTTAGAAATTGTTGATTTCCCTGAACCTTGTCCTCCTGAAAGTCCTATTACTCTTGTTTTTTTTTTCTTAATATACTCTTTATTAATCATTTCACTTATTGGTAAATAAAATTTATTTAATTGACCTAATTTATCCCTAAATGGTTCTGAGGTAACTTCTTGAGTTTTAAGAAATTTTAGATATTTTTTTTTTATTTTCTGATAGATTAAACTTTCAAGGGACATTTTACTTTTTATCTAAAGGATGATTTGCTCCATCATTTATAAAAATATCCTTAAGTTTGAATGTATCAACATCTTCTAAACAACCTAAGTTAAAACCAGTCATTGCAGGATTAGATCTTGGATTATGATGGGTATAAATTCCACAAATAGAGCAGAAATAGTGGTTAGCGACCTTTGTATGAAATTGGTAAAGCTTTAATTTATCTTCACCTTTAATAATTTTAAAATCCTCATTTTTTACCATTGTCATCATTGCTCCCTTTCTTTTACACAATGAACAATTGCATCTTAAAATTTTTTCTATTCTTTCAGAAATTTTAACCTCTGCTTCTATTGCTCCGCAGTGACAACTAATTTTTTTCATTGAGATCCTCATTTAATGTAACTGGACGAACATTACGCATCTTTAATCATATCCACAAGCCCTCATAATACTAAGCAAATGTTCACGTTTTGATTCCTTTTTGATTCTATTTAAGACTCTTATTACAACTTATTAGTGTTAGATGTTTTCTATGTTTTTCAAATTTTTATGACTATTGATAAGATCTTGTTCTTTTTCCCTCAAAGAGACAATAAAAATTATTAAATTAAATATCACAATTGCTATTTGAAGAAGAATTGAAAGGTTTCCCAAATAAGAGTGTAGGTAAGCTAAAATTATTATTATGAAAGTTGATCTTAAAAATACTTGATATTTAAAAACTGCAATAATCGAAAAGGAATGAATTAAAAGTCTGAAAAGTGACATTTGGGAGGGGCCAAAATATCTTAAACCTCTCAGAGAGTTAATTTCATTTAAGACTTTTACATTTTTTTTTACGGTTCCAGAAAAACTACTCCATAGACTCGCTTTTGAATATAATTTTTCTACATCTTTTTTTGTTAGTATACTATAATTACCAAAGTTAATATTTTTCCCGGTAAATAAAAAAGTAATTAATTTATGAATTTGATATAAAGATTTAAAAATAGGACCTTCAGATCTTTGTACTCTTTTTGCCACAACTGATACTGTGTTTTCTTCATTAATTTTATCTATTAAACTTTTTACTTCTATAGGTCTATCTTCACCATCACCATCCATTAATAATAAATAATCAAATTCTTTATTTCTAAATACGTACCTTATGCCAAAAGCATTACATCTAGCATGACCTCTATTTTCTTTCATATTTAAGATTTCTAAGGAATTAATATTACTTGGTTTATTTATCTTTGATTGGGCAATAGTTGAGGCATCATTAACTACTAAACATTCGAAGTAAGTATTTGTAAAACCTTTAATGGTCTCGTTTATTTCATCTAAAAGCTTTTTGAGAGACTCCCAGTCATTAAATACAGGTATTAGAATAATGATTTTTTTCATCTTTTGCCAATCATGCAATATCCAACTGGTTTTATTTCACCGAATATACCAGGGCATATTTTCTTTAAAACTTTTGGATTGCCAGCATAAACAACACCTTGTTCGCCTGTAATTAATGATGCTTTGTTTTTAAGATCATTAAACCAAGTTGGTCTAGACCTTAAATGATATGATAAATTTCCTGCATACCACTCGTCGCCAATGACTATTTTAATTTCATTAGTGAAATTATCATCCCATTTATTTTGAACTAGTCTAGAAATTTCTTTGCCAGGATAATCCGTTCTTTTTGTTGTATCAATGAGTGATACTATACAATAGATTAACGGAGAGATAAGAAAAAAAAATAAAAAAGTGAAATAAAATTTCTTAATTTTTTTAATTTCAATATTCTTTTTTAAAATCAAAAAAAATAAAGTTCCGAAAAATAGATAAAATGGTGTCATCCACATTGTTCTGATCTCTGCTCCTGAGAAAATTGATGTAAATAAAATTAAAAGCAACGGAACGATATTTATTACAATTAAAAATAAGGTCTTATTATTTTTAGATTGAATATTTATTTTTATTTTTATTTTTTTCTTTAAAATTATAAAAACCATCAAAAAAAATGGAGATAAAATTAAACACTGTTTAATTAAAAAAATTAATGGATTTTTTAAATGATCAATAATTTCAAAATCAGTTAAGCCAGATCTATTTATTCCATATAAAATTGTAACAAAATTATTATTAAATAGCCAAATAATGTGTGGTAACAATAATATTAATGTTATTATTAATGATAAAAAATAGTTAGGTATTAATTTTTTAAATTTTTTTAAATTAATTAAAAAATAAATAAAAAGTGATAATAAAAGATAAATAAATAAATATTTTGACAAAAAACCAATAGCAGAAAAAACTCCAAGTAAAACCCAATCTATTTTTTTGTTGAAGTTTATGCCTTTCCAAAAAAAATAAACTGAAAGTGCCCAAAAAGGAAGTTGACTTATATTTACATTAAATTCTGGAGTTGTAAAATTATAGAAATAAATTCCAGATAATATCAATACAGATAATAATGAGTATAATTTTTCTTCGAAAATTTCATTGGAAAATTTCCATACTATGAAAAAAGTAGTTACAATAAAAATTTGACTTAAAAAATAGAAGGACCAATCATTAGAACCAAAAATTAAATAAATAAATTCAACTGCAAAAGCGCTGAATGGAGGGTGTTTACTAAATCCCCATGCTAGGTTGCTTCCCCACGCAAGTGCTTCAATTGTGTCTAAAGGTAAATTAATGTTAGAAAGTGATGGGATCAAAGTCCACAATAATAAGTGAAAAAAAAGAAAGACATAGAATACCTTTGTAATATTTTTTTTAAGTATCATTTTTATAAGAAATTATTACAATTTATAAGCTATTGACACGACTAAAATCAAACATATACTCCCCAAATTCAAAAAATGGTAAAAAAAACCACATCTAAAAAAAAATATATTCCAAACCTCAAGGAAAAATACATGTGTGCCAAACACAAAAAATTTTTCACTGAGGAATTATTGAACTGGAAAAGAGAAATTATTAAAGCTAATAATTTAGGAAATTTACTTAACTCCTCAGATGACAATGTCTCATCCGCAGATATTGTTGATCAAGCTTCTTCGTATACCGATAAAACTGTTGAGATGAAAGCTTTGAATAGAAGTAGAAAACTTATTTCTAAAATAAACTCAGCTTTACAAAGAATAAAGGAAGGAACTTACGGTTTTTGCGAGGAAACAGGTGAGCCTATAGGTTTAAAAAGATTAATGGCTAGGCCTGTGGCTACCCTGTCCATTGAAGCTCAAGAAAGACATGAAAGAGATGAAAAAATATTCGTTGACGATTAAACTTTTGGTATTCGCTCTCCTTTTTTCAAAAGATCATATCCCTTTCTAACTGCTTCTCTATTTGAAATTTCGTTGTACCATCTAGTCAAATTATTAAATTTTTTTAGTCCTATATCATGCCATTCATGTCGAGCTATCCATGGAAATGTCGCTATATCAGCAATGGTATAAACGTCTCCAGCTAAAAATTTGAATTGCGATAACCTTTCATCAAGTTCTTTATAAATTCTCTCGGAAATTTTAAAATACCTTTCTTCTCCAAATTTACTTTTTCCAGGATTATAATGATGAAACTGATGATGTTGACCTAACATAGGACCCACGTAAGCCATTTGTCCCATTAACCACTGATTAATAATAGTTCTAGAGTTTTTGTCATAAAACTTTCCACTTTTTTCACCTAAATAAATTAAAATTGCTCCTGACTCAAATAAACTAGTTTTACTTTTGTGATCAATAATTACTGGAATTTTACTAAAAGGACTTAGTTTTTTAAATTCAGGTTTAAATTGTTCATCTTTTTGAATGTTAATTTTTGTTACTTTATACTCGAAATGTATCTCCTCAAGCATAATAGAAATTTTCTTACCGTTAGGAGTATCTGCGGTAAGTAGCTCAATCATTTTTTTCCTAGTCTTCCCTGAATAGTTTTTGATGATGTGGTAAATTCAAATCTATACTTTTCATTGGGTCTGGCTCTTTTAAAACATTCGACAGATGCAAGAGCTACTTCATGAAATCCTGATAAAATTAATTTTAATTTTCCTGGATAGTTACAAATATCACCTACAGCAAAAATGCCCTTTTTATTTGTTTCAAAGTTTTCAGAGTTTACTTCGATAGTTTTTTTATTCATGTTGAGACCCCACTCTGCAATGGGACCTAACTTCATTATTAAACCAAAAAAACTTAAAATACAGTCAGTTTTTATCTTTTCAGTTTTTCCATCATCAAATTTTATTGTAATAGAAGAAACATTCTGACTACCTTCAATTGACTCTAATTGGCAAGGTGTTTTTATAGAAATCTTTCCCTCTTTTTCTTTTTTTTTTATTTCTGACAAAGTATGAGGAGCGCCTCTAAATTCATCTCTTCTATGAATAAGGCTAATATTTGAGTGCTTAGAAAGTTCTAAAGCCCAATCTAGAGCTGAGTCTCCTCCTCCGAATATTGCAATATTCTTTTTTTTGAATTTTTCCTTATCCCTTACTGCGTAAAATAATGATTTGCCCTCAAACTTTTCTGCCTCTTTGACTGCGAGCTTTCTTGGTTCAAAAGAACCAACACCTCCAGCAATTATTATATTTGGAGCTAAAAACTCTTTGTCATTATTTGTTTTTACAATCCAGTTTTCTTTTTCTTGCCTTACTTCTTCTACCCTCTCATTTAAAAAAAACTCTGTTTGAAAAGGTTTAATTTGATCTAAAAGTTTTTTTGTTAGTTCTTCACCTGTGCACTCTGGAACTGCAGGAATATCATAAATGGGTTTGTCAGGATAAAGTTCTATACATTGTCCTCCAGCTTTATCTAAATTATCTATGACTACTGATTTTAATCCTTTTATGCCCAATTGATGAACTGCAAATAAACCAACTGGTCCGGCTCCAATAATAATAGTGTCAGTTTTTTTCATCAAGATTGTTTTTCTGGCGTTTTAATCACTAGCCCTTCTAATTTATCCGTTACAATTATTTGACAGCTCAATCTACTATTTTTTTTTGGTTCATGAGCCATATCAATCATATCTACTTCTGCTTCTTCTGCTTTAGGAATTTTATCAAACCACTCTTCCTCAACATAAACATGACAAGTTGCACATGCCATCGCCCCTCCACAGTCAGCATCAATTCCCGGTATGTCATTTTGAATAGCTCCTTCCATGATAGACAGGCCATTTTCAACGTCAATTGTTTTAGAGTTTCCTTTAAAATCTTTATATGTAATTTTTGACATTAATTAGAATATAGAGGTCTAAAAAAAAAGGGCAAGTATGCAAAACATACCTGCCCTTAATTTAATTACTTAAATACTAACTTCTTGATACTCTAGTATTTTGCATTGCAGCAGCCCAAATAATAAGACCAAAAGCGATCTTATTTAAGAAGTCTGCAGCGTTATAGATAACGTTCAAAGAGTTAACGTCTACACCACCAGTTAAATATCCGAAGACATAACCTAATGGGTAAACAGCCCAACCGATTGTAACGATTATTCTCATCGCACTGAATGCAGTTTGTAATGACTTATTACCAGCTTTTGCTGCTAATGTTCCAGCTTCACCAGAGAATACTTCAAACAGAATGTATATCCAGCCAGCCATACCGATTACGAAACCAACAAATGGTTGCATGTATCCGGCTTCACCTAGGTAACCACCTATAAGCATTACTAAAGAACCTATTAAAAGTTTCCAGAACACTGAACTAGGTACTTTTTTCACAGCTGCTAATACAAAGTAGAACTCAAGCATTAGTAATGGCACTGTAATTAACCAGTCAATATATCTGTAAACAGTTGGAGACTCACCAGTTCCGATCCATACTTCTCTCATGTACATGTAGTGTATAAATGCGATACCAGTTACTAGTCCTGCAACTGTAATTGAAACTCTCCAAGCAGGTGCAACAGATCCTCTTTCTAAAAAGAAGAACGCTGTAGCTGCTAAACAACCCATAGATACAAGCCAGAATGAAATTCCTACGAAATCATTCGTTTCTAATAAGGCTGCGTCTGCTGCGTTAGCTGTACCACTCATAAGAGCTACTGCTAAAGCAATAAGACTTAATTTTTTCATGAAAACCTCCCTCGTTTGTTTAGTTTTCTATTTTAGTTTATATATAAACTACTCAGACAAGCGGTATAATTATCCACTACCGAGTAATTGGTGCGAACATAGTAAAAAACAAAGTTACAGTGAAGTGTTTTTTTTGCCAAAAAACCGCATTTTTATTGGTTTTTTTATTTTTTTTTGGGGATATTTATGGAATACTCTCCTAAAAATAGAGTTTTAAGGGGGGGGCAAGAATTGAGTCAAAAATACAAGGACACCTACATTAAATCAATTCAAAATAGAGAAGAATTTTGGAAAGACATATCTAGAGATATTTTTTGGTATAAGGAACCACAAAAAATATTAAATTCTGAAAAACCTCCTTTTTATAAGTGGTTTGAAGATGGTGTAACAAACACTTGTTACAACGCTTTAGACTTACATATAGATGAAGGGAGAGGAGACAAACTTGCAATCATCTACGATAGTCCCATTACAGGAACAAAAAAAAATATAACATACAATGAGCTAAGAAATAAAGTTGCTTTATTTGCAGGTGCTTTAAAAAACCAAGGAGTCAATAAAGGTGATAGAGTTATCATCTACATGCCAATGATACCTGAAGCAGTCATTGCTATGCTTGCTTGTGGAAGAATTGGAGCGGTACATTCAGTTGTCTTTGGTGGCTTTGCTGCGAATGAGCTTGCTAGTAGGATTGATGACTCTAAAGCAAAGCTTTTAATTACAGCTTCATGTGGATACGAACCTGGAAGAACTGTTCACTACAAACCTTTGGTAAACAAATCATTAGAGCTGGCCAATCATAAACCCAATAAATGTATAATTTTTCAAAGAGAAAAAGATAAAGCGGAACTCGATAATAAAATAGATATTACATGGGAAGATGCTCATAAAGATGTAAAACCTGCAGAGTGTGAAAAAATGAATTCAAATGACTACGCTTATATCCTTTATACTTCTGGAACTACAGGTCTGCCTAAAGGAATTGTAAGAGACATAGGTGGACACATCGTTGCATTAAAGTGGACTATGAAAAATATTTATAACATTAAACAAGATGATGTTTGGTGGTCAGCAAGTGATATAGGCTGGATTGTTGGTCATTCTTATATTGTATATGCTCCATTATTTTATGGATGCACTACAGTTTTATTTGAAGGAAAACCTGTAGGAACTCCTGACGCTGGAGTTTTTTGGAGAGTTATATCAGAACACAAAGTGAAATCTCTTTTTACAGCACCAACTGCTATAAGAGCTATTAAAAAAGAGGATCCTAATGGAGAATTTTTTAAGAAATATGATTTAAGTAAATTTGATAAATTATTTTTAGCAGGTGAAAGAGCTGACCCTGATACAATTAAATGGTTTGAGAAATTATCCAACTCACCTGTAATAGATCACTGGTGGCAAACTGAAACTAGTTGGGCAATCACTTCTGATTGTACTGGAATAGAGTCTTTTCCTGTTAAATATGGATCTGCTTTTAAACCTGTTCCAGGATATGATTTAAAAGTTTTAAATGCTGAAGGCAAAGAAGTTGGTCCAGGTAAGATGGGGGATATAGTTGTTAAGCTTCCTTTACCTCCAGGAACATTTCCAACTCTCTGGGGTGCTGATAAAAGATACAAAGAAAACTATATGTCTACTTATCCTGGTTATTATCAAACCTATGATGCAGGACACATTGATGAAGATGGTTATGTTTGGATAATGTCAAGAACAGACGATATTATAAATGTTGCAGGACATAGACTGTCAACTGGAGCAATAGAAGAAGTATTAGCTGAACATAAAGATGTAGCAGAGTGTGCTGTAATAGGTATCGCTGATAAATTAAAAGGACAGCTTCCCATCGGTTTACTTGCCTTAAAAGCTGGAGTTACAAAAAATAAAAAAGATATAATTGATGAATGTGTTAAAATGGTAAGGGAAAAAGTTGGCCCTGTTGCAGCTTTTAAGATAGCTCTTGTTGTTAAAAGATTACCAAAAACTAGATCTGGAAAAGTTTTAAGAGGAACAGTAAGAAAAATAGCTGATAATGAACCTTACAAAATGCCAGCTACAATAGATGACCCTGCTATTTTAGATGAGATAAAAGCTGACTTAATTGAGAATAAAATTTTAAAACTTTAGCGGTGTTCCTTTAGGCTCCATAATTACTTTACCATCCTTCATTACTAAATGACCATTCACAATTGTGCCGACAGGAAAACCCTTTACTTTATAATTGTTAAAAGGTGTCCAGCCACATTTGCTTGCCATCATCTCATTTTTTATAATCACTTCCTTATTCATGTCAGCAACTGTTAAATCAGCATCATACCCTTCTTTAATATAACCTTTGTTTTTAATGCCAAAAATTTTACAAGGATTTTCACACATAAGATTTATCAATTGCTGTAGAGTAAGTTTTCCATTGATTACATGATCAAGCATAACTGGAAAGATAGTCTGTACCCCTGGCATACCAGAGGGTGTGTTTGGATATTCTTTATCTTTGTTTTCTTTTAAATGCGGAGCGTGATCAGAACCTAGTACATCTACAATATTATTTTTGATTGCCACCCATAGACGGTCGTAGTGTTCTTTAGTTCTTAATGGTGGATTCATTTGCGCGTAAGTTCCAAGTTTGTCATAACAATCTGGAGCATAAAGTGTTAAATGCTGAGGAGTAGTTTCAAAAGTAACATTTTTTTTATGCATTGCTAAAAAATCTACTTCATCTCTAGTGGTAACATGAAGAACATGAATTTTCTTATTGTATCGCTCTGCAATTTTAACTACTCTTCTAGTGGATGACATCGCGCATTCTACATTTCTCCATTCAGCATGTGAGTGAACATTTCCTTTTTTAATAAATTTTTTTCTAAGTTTAATTATATCTTCATCTTCTGAATGTATAGATACTACTCTATCACTACTTGAAATAACTTTTTCTATGTCTGCTTCTTTATCTACTAATAAGTTTCCCGTAGAGGAACCTGCAAATAATTTTACGCCACAACAGCCTTCTATTTCTCTCAATCGAGCAAGTTGATCAGTATTGTCGGGTGTTGCTCCAAAATAAAAAGCATAATTACTGTGCATTCTATTTTTTGCTGCCTGTAACTTTTTATCGAACTCCACTAAATTAGATGTGGGAGGATTAGTATTGGGCATTTCAAACAAAGATGTTACTCCGCCTAAGACTGCCGCTCTACTACCACTTTCTAAATCCTCTGCGTCTGTTGATCCTGGCTCTCTAAAATGAACTTGAGTATCAATGATACCTGGTAAAATGACTTTATCCGTTGCGTCATAAACTTTTGAGCTATTAAGTTCTATTTTTCCAATCTTTTTAATTTTATTATCAGATAGGCCAATATCTGTTTTTGTAAGCTTGCCGTCTATATAACAGGAACCGTTTTTTATAATGAGACTTAAATTATCAGACATGGTTTAATAAATATATTATACAATATATACTTGCAAATATGGAAAAAGATCAAATTATTTTATTAGAAGATCGTGGATTAATTTCCATTTCTGGTGAAGATACCAAAAACTTTCTTCAAAATATCATAACAAACGATATAGAAAAAGTAAGTTCATCAACTACAATTTTTTCAGCGTTATTCACTCCCCAAGGTAAATATTTATTTGAATTTTTTTTGCTGCAATCAAAGAATGGCTATTTATTAGATTGTGATGGTAAATTTACAAGTGAAATTATAAATTATTTGTCAAAGTATAAATTAAGATCAAAAGTTGAAATTAATGATCTTTCTACAGAGTATATAATTGGAGTAATAAGTTCAGAGAAGTTTTTAGATTTACAAAAGAAAGAAAACAAAACTGATGATACAATAAAATATAGAGACAGTTCTGTTTTTATTGATCCTAGAAATAATAAATTAGGAGCAAGAATTGTATCAACACTGGAAAAATTACACTTATCAATAAAAAAATTAAATCTAAAAATTCAAGACCCCAAAACATATTTTGCAGAAGCTCATTCATTGGGAATTCCAGAAAAAGGTATTGAAAATTTAAAAGAGCAATTATTTGGTCTTGAAGCAAATTTTGAGGAACTTCAAGCAATTGATTTTAAAAAAGGATGTTATATTGGACAAGAAAATACTGCAAGAATGAAGCTTAAAAATAAACTTAGAAGAAGATTAATGGCAATTAATGCAGAAGGAGAGGTTAGTGTTGGAGATGATTTAAATTATGGAGAAAAAAAAATTGGAAAAATATTAATCAATAAACCTCACCCATTTGCTTTAATAAAATTATTCGATCCCAATTTTTCAGACTTTAAAAATAAAGAACTTACTAGTGGTAAAATTAAAATTAAAATTATTAGTAACTGTTAATAAAATCTTTTAAGTTTTTATTTTCCTCTTTAATTTTTGCAATTAAATGATTCACTACATCGCCTATTGAAACAATTCCCAAAAGTTTTTTGTCTTCCATTATTAAAATATGTCTAATTTTTTTTTCTGTCATTTCGTCCATTAATTCTGTGACTGAAGTATTTAAATCACAAGTTACTAAATTTGTAGACATAATTTGAGAAATAAAAGTACTTAAATTAAATCGTTCTTTGTAAATAAACTGAGAAAGATCTCTTTCAGATATAATGCCAATTACATTTTTTTTATCATCTAGAACAGGCATGCAGCCGATTTTTTTTTCAGAAAGAACTTGGCTAGCAATTTTGATGGTATCTGTCTCTTTTAGAGTATGACACTCTCTTTTGGACATCCTGCTTACAAGTTTACCAGGCATTCAATATTTAAGTTGATTTAAAGACTGAAGTCAAATCACATTAAATAAGCCTTATTATTGGTGCGGTCGGAGAGACTCGAACTCTCACGGGAAAACCCACACGCCCCTCAAGCGTGCCTGTCTACCAATTTCAGCACGACCGCATTTATTGCGACAATAAAGGAATGACAATTTAACCTCAAGTTGATAAATTAGAATAAGTATGTCTACACACGAACAGTTTAATCGAACCTCTTCTGAGATTTATAGAAAAATCTCTAAGCACGTTCCTGAAATAGAGTGGAAAGTTCACGCACCTTTAATAGAAAAAATTAATAAACTAAAAAAAGATAAGAATGCTGTAATTCTTGCCCATAATTATCAGACACCAGAAATATACCATGGAGTTTCCGATATTGCGGCTGACTCGTTAGCTCTAGCAGTTGAAGCTGCAAAAACTTCTGCCGATATAATTGTTCTATGCGGAGTTCATTTTATGGCAGAGACAGCAAAATTAATGAGTCCAGAAAAAAAAGTTCTAATTCCTGATATGGACGCAGGATGTTCACTTGCAGCCTCATTAACTGGCGAAGATGTAAGATTGTTAAAAAAACAATATCCAGGTGTCCCAGTCGTATCGTACGTAAACACTTCAGCGGACGTGAAAGCAGAAACTGATGTATGCTGTACTTCAGCTAATGCAGTCAAAGTAGTGGAGTCTTTAAAAACTGATAAAGTAATATTTTTACCTGACCAACATTTAGCAAATTATGTAGCTAAACAAACCAATGTAAAAATAATTGCTTGGAAAGGTTCTTGTATCGTTCATGAACAATTTTCACCTAAAGAAATTCAAGATATAAGAAAATCAAATCCTGGAATTAAAGTTATTGGTCATCCCGAGTGCCCTAGTGATGTCTTAGATGCATGTGATTTTGCCGGTTCGACTGGCGGCATGATTGATTATGTTAAAAAAAATCAACCAAAAAAGGTTATGTTGGTTACCGAATGTTCAATGAGTGACAATGTGCAAGCAGACAATCCTAATGTTGAATTTATTAAGCCCTGTAATCTTTGTCCTTACATGAAAAAAATTACCTTACAAAAAATTCTTGATTGTTTAGAAAGCGAAAAAAATGAAATTTTCATTGAAAAAAAAATAGCTAAAGCAGCGAGACAATCTGTTCAAAGAATGACTGAAATTGGTCGTTAGATCAGTGCAAAAATTAAATCAATTTTATATAAAATCAGTAGTAAAAAAGGCTTTAGAAGAAGATTTAAATCCTCGAGGTGATATTACTACAAACCTCATAAACTCAAAAAATAAAGTTATCAAAGCTAAAATAATAGCTAAACAAGATGGAATAATTGCTGGATTAGATTTTTGTAAAACAGCTTTTAAGTTTGTTGGAAGAGAAACAGTTTTTTCTAAGAAAATTTCAGATGGAAAAAAAATCAAAAAAAATAAAGTAATTGCTGAGATAAAGGCTAAGACAAAAACAATTCTGAGTGCTGAAAGAACTGCTCTAAACTTTCTTAATCATGCCTCTGGAATCGCAACATTAACAAATCAGTTTACAAAAAAAATTGGAAAAAAAACAAAAATATGTTGCACAAGAAAAACAACACCTAATTTAAGAACGCTTGAAAAATATGCTGTAAAAAAAGGAGGTGGCTATAATCATAGATACAATTTAAGTGATGAAATTTTAATAAAAGAAAATCATATTAGCGCATCTAATAACCTTAGAGAATTAGTTAAAAAAGCTATTAAAACAAAAAAAATTATTACAGTAGAAATAGAAAATATTAATCAACTCAAACAGGTTATAGGACTAAAATTTAAAAGAATTCTTTTTGATAATATGAGCTATTTTCAATTAAAAAAATGTTTGTTGCTTTGTAAAAATAGATATCAAACAGAGTACTCGGGTAACGCCACATTAAAAAATATAAGACAAATATCTAACACGGGTGTGAATAGAATATCTGTTGGAACAATTACTCATAGTGCTAATTCGTTTGATACGACTTTATTATTTAGATAGTTCTGCTTGAGCAGCAGCTAATCTTGCTACTGGAACACGAAATGGAGAACAGGAAACATAGTTTAGTCCTGTTCTAGAACAAAACTCAATACTCTTTGGATCACCACCGTGCTCACCGCAAATTCCTAATTTGATATTTTTATTTGTTTTTCTCCCTCTGGAAGAGGCTATCTCTACAAGCTCACCTACTCCATTTTGATCAATACTAACAAATGGATCTACATCAAAAATTTTATTATCAATATAATCGTTTAAAAATTTTCCCGAATCATCTCGGCTTATTCCTAAGGTGGTTTGGGTTAAATCATTGGTTCCAAAGCTGAAGAAATCAGCATGTTTTGAAATAGACTTAGCTTGTAGGGCGGCACGAGGTAATTCAATCATAGTGCCTACCATATATTCAAGTTTTAATTTATTTTCTTTTTCTATTTCTTTTGCAATTTTATTAACTAAAGCTCTTAAAATTTTCAATTCAGAGTCAGTGGATACTAGAGGTATCATTATTTCTACAAAAGCTGCTTTTACTTTTTGTTTTTTTAATTCAACTATAGCTTCAAATATTGCTCTACATTGCATCTCATAAATCTCTGGGAAAGAAATACCAAGTCTACATCCTCTATGTCCAAGCATAGGATTTTCCTCGTGAAGTTCTGCTATTCTATCTTTAACCTCTTTTGCTGATAAATTTAAAGATCTTGCTACTTCCTCTATGTCTTTGTTGGCTTTTGGTAAAAACTCATGAAGTGGTGGATCTAATAGTCTGACTGTAACAGGTAGGCCTGACATAACTTTAAATATTTTTTTAAAGTCTTCTTTTTGATGAGGTAAAAGTTTATCTAGTGCGCTATTTCTATCCTCTTTTGATTTAGACAAAATCATTTGTCTTACAGATAAAATTCTCTCTTCATCAAAGAACATATGCTCTGTTCTACATAAGCCTATTCCCTCAGCACCAAACTCTCTAGCCGTTTTACTATCTGCTTCTGTTTCAGCGTTTGTTCTTACTTTTAATTTCCTAAATTCATCAGCCCATTTCATTATTGTAGAGAAGTACCCAGAAATTTCTGGTTGAACAGTAGGAACTAAACCTTTCATTACTTTTCCGCTTCCACCATCTATGGTAATAATATCTCCTTCTTTAATAATTAAGTCCCCAGCTTTAAATTGTTTTAATTCATAATCGATTGTTATTTCACTTGAGCCTGAAACACATGGTCTACCCATTCCTCGTGCTACTACTGCAGCATGACTTGTCATTCCCCCTCTTGCAGTAAGAATTCCTTTAGCGGCATGCATTCCATGTATATCTTCTGGTGAAGTTTCTAACCTCACTAATATAGTATCTTGCATCATCCCATTTAATTTCTCTGCTTCATCAGCGGTAAAAACAACTTTACCACTTGCAGCTCCTGGTGATGCAGGTAAACCTGAAGCGATTACTTCTTTCTCAACTTTATCGTCTAAAGTAGGATGTAATAAAGTATCTAAAGTATTTGGATCGATTCTTTTGATTGCTTCTTTTTTCGAAATTAATTTTTCTTTAACCATATCCACTGCAATTTTGATTGCAGCTTTAGCAGTTCTTTTTCCTGACCTTGTTTGTAGCATCCATAATTTATTATTTTCAACTGTAAACTCAATATCCTGCATATCTTTGTAATGTTTTTCTAATTTTAAAAATACTTTTGCTAATTCTTTGAAAGCATTAGGCATAACTTCTTCCATTGAAGACTCTTTTGATCCAGACTCTTGTTTGGCTTTCTTTGTTATGTATTGAGGAGTTCTTGTTCCCGCCACAACATCTTCTCCTTGTGCATTTATTAAAAATTCACCGAAGAAAGAATTTTCTCCAGTTGAGGGGTTTCTAGTAAAGGCAACACCGGTTGAGCAATCATCACCCATATTGCCAAAAACCATAGCTTGAACATTTACGGCCGTTCCCCAATGGTCTGGGATTTGGTTTAATTTTCTATAAGTTTTTGCTCTTTGACTATCCCAAGATAAAAAAACAGCATTAATTGCTCCTAATAATTGTTCTTTTACATTTTGAGGAAAATTAATTTTTTTTTCTTTTTTTACAAGATCTTTAAAGTTTAATATTAAACCATCCCAATCACTCTCGTTTAAATCTGTATCTAGTAAAACACCCTTAGTGAGCTTATAATTATCTATAAGTTCTTCAAATAAATGTCCATCGACACCCAAAACGACATTGCTATACATCTGTATAAATCTTCTATAACTATCTTTGGCAAATCTGCCATTGGATGTCTTTTTTTTTAAAGACTCTACTGTTTTATCATTAAGACCTAAATTTAAAATTGTATCCATCATACCAGGCATAGAAATTCTAGCTCCTGATCTGACTGATACTAGTAAGGGATTTTTGAGATCACCAAATTTCTTTTTGGTTTTACTTTCAATATTTTTAAGTTCTGACTCAATATTTTGTATTACCTTTTTGGGTATTTTTTTTTTATTTTTATAAAAAAGGTCACAAACATCTGTTGTAATAGTAAATCCAGGAGGAACGGGTAAACCTAGTCTGCCCATCTCCCCTAGGTTTGCTCCTTTACCGCCTAAAATATTTTTTTTATTCTTTAATTTTCTTGCGGATTTATCATCAAAACTAAATATTAATTTTGCCATTACAAACCCTCTAATTTTGAAAAATCAATAAAATTATCAAAAGTATTACAGAACATTTTTAGTAACTCTAATCGATTATTTTTAATATCTTGATTTTCATCATTTACTACGACATTGTCAAAAAAATTATCTGTGGCTTCTTTGGTGTCAGAGAGTTTTATCAACAAGCTTTCGTAGTCTTTATTATCATCTTTGACTGTAAAAGCTTTCCGAATCTCATTTATTTTCTCATGAAGTATTTTTTCTTCATCTTTTCTAAATAATACAGCATCAGGTCTTCCGGCGATTCCTTTTCTAGCTTTATCTAGGATATTTGAGGCTCTTTTGTAGGAACTGACTGCATTCAAACCTATGCCTTTATTTTTGTATTTATTCATTAAAATTGTTTTGGAATAAAGTGCTAAGAAATTATCTCCAGCGTGGGAGCTAATCGATGCTTCAATGATATCAGTTTTAATATTTTTTAATTTTAAAACGTTTCTCATTCTTTCTTTTATGAATTCTAGAACTTGTTGCTCTGTTTTTTCGTTCTTAATTTCAACACCTTGTTCTTGGTAAAGTCTAATAGAATAGCTGATTAAATCTCTTAGCTTAAATGATAGTTTGTTTTCAATAATTATTCTTAGCAAGCCAATTGCAGCACGCCTTAAAGCAAAAGGATCTTTTGAGCTTGTAGGCTTTTCATCAATTACAAAAAAACCAACTAAAGTATCTATCTTATCTACGATTGAAATGGAGTAGCTAAAAGGTTTCTTAGGTAATACTGACGTAAGACCTGTAGGTAAATAATGATCACTTACTGAATTTGCCACGTCTTCCTCAAAACCTTGTGCTAACGCAAAATATTTTCCCATAACACCTTGAAGTTCTGGGTACTCTCCAACTAAATCAGAACATAAATCAGATTTAGAAATTGAAGCCGCAACTTGAACTTTTTCTTTATTAATATTTAAATCATCTGATAGCATACCGGCTAATTGTCTTAATCTTTGTGTTTTATCGTAAACAGTTCCTAATTTTTCATAGAAAGTTACTGATTTGAGATTAGCTATTTGTTTAATTAAATTTTTAGATCTATCTTTGTCCCAAAAAAATTTGGCATCTGCTAATCTAGCCTCTACAACTCTTTTATTTCCTTGAGTTATCAATTTTTTTTCATCCTTTTTATTTGCTACAACAAAAAAATTATTTGTTAAACGATCTCTGCTATCAAAAATTGGAAAATATCTTTGATGTTTCTCTAAAGTAGAAATTATAATTTCTTTGGGTATTTTTAGATAGTCTTTACTAAAACTAACATGAAGTAAATTTGGGTCTTCTACAATGTTAACGACTTCTTCTAAAAGCTTTAAATTTAAGTTCCCTTTGTATTGCTTATTTTGAGAAAATGAACTTATTTTTTTAAGAATAATCTCTTCTCTTTCCTTGTGATCAACAATAATTTTGTTACTTTTTAAAAAATTCAGGTAATCTTTAAAATCTTTTATTTTTTTGATTTTAGTAATTAAATCTTGCTCAATAATTATTTCATCTACTGTTTCAAGGTGATCAATTTTGAATGATAGTTTTTTATTATTAAATCTTGCAAAAATTGACCGTAGCGGTCTTCCCCACATTAAATTATGGTCTGACCATTTCATTGATTTTTTCCAATTGATCGCAGCGATTGTCTTTGGAATAATTTTGTTTAATAAATCTTCAACTAAAATTATCTGAGATTGAGTTTTTATAAAATAAAATTTTCCCTTTTCAGTATCTTTCTCCATTAAATCTTTCTCGGATACATTTTTTGCTTTAATGAAGCCCTGAATTACTTGATCTGGGGAGTCTACCTTAGGTCCTTTAATCTCTTTGGACTCTTTTTTTATTTGGTCTGAAAGCTCATTAATTACTAGTGTTAATCTAGTCGGTGATGAATAAACTGAAAGTCCTTTATATTTAACATTTTCTTCTTTGAAAGAAATTTCAATAAATTGCTTTACTTGAGATCTTGCTGCTATTTGCAATTGTGGTGGAATTTCTTCACTATACAATTCCAATAAAAGTTCAGCCATAATTTAACCTTGGGAGCTTAGCCACAGCGCGCCACAACCTTTTGCAAGTTCTCTAATTCTTGCAATATAGCCAGTTCTTTCTGCAACACCAATAACACCACGAGCATCTAATAAATTGAATATATGACTTGCTTTTAGACATTGATCATAGGCAGGTAATGAAAGTTTTTTTTCAAGTAAGGATTTACATTCATTTTCAGTATTTTCAAAATTTTTAAGCAAAGCATCTGTGTTTGCAAATTCAAAATTATAAGCAGAAAATTCCTTTTCGGCTTGAAAGAAAACTTCTTTATATTTTACTCCTTCGTTGTTCCAATCAAGATCAAAAACATTATTTTTTCCTTGTACAAACATGCATAACCTTTCAAGACCGTAAGTAATTTCTACTGGAACAGGTTTACACTCAATACCTGTCATTTGTTGAAAATAAGTGAATTGAGTTATTTCCATTCCATCACACCAAACTTCCCAGCCTAAACCTGCTGCTCCTAAAGTTGGACTTTCCCAATCATCCTCTACGAAACGAATATCATGATTTTTTACATCAATGCCAATGGTTGCTAAACTTTTTAAATAAAGTTGTTTAATATTTTTTGGTGAGGGTTTAATAATAACTTGATATTGATAATAATGTTGTAGCCGATTTGGATTTTCGCCATACCTTCCGTCCGTAGGCCTTCTTGATGGTTGAACATATGCAGCCTTCCATGGCTTGGGTCCTAGCGATCTCAAAGTAGTGGCAGGATGAAAAGTTCCTGCTCCAACTTCCATATCGTAAGGTTGTAAAATTACACAACCATTTTTACCCCAAAATTTTTGTAAATTCATGATAATATCTTGAAAAGACAAAAAATTTAATTTTTTTTTTATTTTTTTGTTAACTTTTTTTTTAGCCGGCATTTATAAACCAAATTTTTGCCACATCGATTTTTCTTCTAGAATATTAGCTAGTCTATCAATGGGATCTTGTATTGAAGAAGATAGTTTTCTTGCAATAAATCCTTTTGGTTTTTCAAAGTTTTTAATAATTACTTTATCACCAAATTTTTCTTTTAAAATTTGATCAGCGTTTCCAATTCCATCAATTAATCCAAGACCTAAAGACGTTTTACCTGTCCAAAATTCTCCTGTAAAAATATTATTTTTTTCAGGATCTTTAAGTTTGGAACCCCTGCTTATTTCAACAACTTTAATGAAATCGGCATGTAATTCTAATTGGATGCTCTTAAGCCTTTTAACATCTTCCTCTTTCTCTTCAACAAATGG
>Ga0315330_10000614_pt1 | contig 22645 bp, 26 predicted proteins | sample M140m34915metaG_FD_203453 | JGI IMG/M metagenome (GOLD analysis project Ga0315330, IMG submission 203453) | Ammonia-oxidizing marine archaeal communities from Monterey Bay, California, United States - M1 40m 34915 | ecosystem: Environmental > Aquatic > Marine > Intertidal zone | place: USA...
AATATCAGAGAGTTCGCTGTCAGGGAATTCGAGCGCTACAGCGCAAGGCATCGTGCCGATTCAAGGGTTGAGTTCTCCGGAGTCTAGCCCCTCAGGGTCTGGCTCTCCAGTATTTTTAGCTCCCGACGGCGGCTCCCTGTTACCATTACATGGTCTGGACCTGAAGGAGTATCTAGCCAACCTTGAGAAAGATCTGATTGAGCAAGCCCTGAACGACAGCGGAGGGGTAGTGGCGCGCGCCGCGGATCGCTTACATATTCGCCGCACCACCCTGGTGGAGAAAATGCGGAAATATCAGCTGCAAAAGCGACAGGCTGAAGCTGAGGTAGGCGCAGAATCTGAAATAGTGTCAGAAGATAGGCGAAAGCCAGATGCTGTGTCCAGATCCCACGAAGATCCCGATCAAGCAGCGTCGGCTTGATTGCTTGCCAAATTGGCCAGTCAGCCTTATGGCGATATTCCTGTTACCTGCTGAGCGTCAACGATGGCGTTGGCCAGTTCCAGCTTGATGCGCAGTCCTGAAGAAGAAGTCTGTTCGATCTTCGTCAACAAATGCCCCCAGTCTTTTGCTAGCCAGATTAAGGTCGCGCGATTGCTGCCCTCCTCTCGAACCCGTGCAAGCTTGACGCAGCGCAGTCGCCCCAGCGGCGTATCTACAATCTCTTCTCCAAGGGTTATAAAGCGAAGTTGATCAAGGGTATCCCCATCGACGGTTTCGTAGTCATAATATTCTTGGTGTGCGGTAGCAACGTCGATTGCCAGTGCCAGCTGATAGCTCAATTCGTCAAGCGTGTGGTCGTTGATCGCCACAATCCAGGATTCGTCCTCGTCAGCGCTAAGCGCCACCCCTGAATCCCAGTTGAAGCTGACCGACTCGACATCGGAGCTCAGGCCTGAAACTTGGTAGCTATAATTCTGGGGCTGTATCTGGGAATCAACATAGAGTAACTCACTGGCTTGCTCGAGATCGCCTATTTCCACACCAGCAACCTTCGCATTAAGCGATATGTTGAGACGATAACGTTCCTCACCCAGTTTAATCAGGTGCCGCTCCGCGTTGCCGCTAATGCCGTTGGTGCTGGCATCATAGTAGGCCGAAAACTCTGTGAGTTTGTCCGCCGTCCAAGCGCGTGAGGAGAGCGCGCAAGCCAGGGCGCAGATGAAAAACAATCTCATGGGTGGACCTGAATACCGCTGGGCGGAAGCGGCTCACCATCCAGAAATGCTTGGTTACCCGCCAGCCCTAATCGTCCGGCGGCGAACCAGGAAACTACCTTGGGATAGAGGAGGTGTTCTTTCTCCAATACTCTCTCGGCGAGCGCGTCTGCAGTATCTTCTTTTAAAACAGAAACCCGAACCTGCGCGATGACGGGGCCGCCATCCAGTTCTTCAGTAACAAAATGAATAGATACCCCGTGCTTCTTGTCCTTTGCATCCAGTGCGCGCTGGTGGGTGTTGATGCCGGGATATTTTGGTAACAAGGACGGATGAATATTCAGGATGCGGCCAGCGTAGGCTTTAACGAATTGCGGTCCAAGAATACGCATGAAACCGGCCAGCACAACCAGTTCGGGCTGCGATTCGTCAATAGCCTTCTGTAGTGCCAGGTCGAACTCTTCGCGACTATCGTAATCGCGATAATTCACCACACTAGTGGGAATATTGTTGCGGGCAGCGCGCTCGAGCCCAAACGCATCAGGGTTGTTGGAAACCACCCGGCTGATTTTGAAATTGGATGCAACGCTGGCATCAATCAGAGCCTGAAGATTGCTACCGCTCCCGGATATGACGACGACAATATGGCAATAACTATCAGGCATAAGTTTGTTTGTATTTCCGTTTAGACAAACACCAGTGTTTCTTCGTCGGGCTCACGCTTGCTGATTTTCCCAATGACTCGGGCTATCGCAGCGTCGTGATTAAGCGTATCCAGCGCCAGCTGTACATCAGCTGAACGTACTGCAGCAATCATGCCGATGCCACAATTGAACGTGCGAAGCATTTCCATGTCTTCTATCTGTCCATGTTCCTGTAGCCAGTTAAAGATAGCCGGGCGCTTCCAGCTCGCCAGATTTATGCTCGCCTTGGCTTCTGATGGCAAGACGCGCGGCAAGTTTTCTAATAGGCCACCGCCGGTGATATGAGCTAGCGCCGTAACTTCGACTTTAGCCTGAGTTTCTGCGAGCGCCTTGACGTAAATCATCGTTGGCTCCAGCAGCGTTGCGCCTAGAGTGCTATCACCAAAGCTTTCGTCAAGGCTTGCACCGGAACGTTCCAATACTGTTCGAATCAGTGAGTAACCGTTGGAATGCGGTCCTGAGGAATCGATGCCAATTAGCACATCACCTGCAGCGACCTTCGACTGGTCAATAATGCTGTGTTTTTCCACCACGCCTACCGCAAAGCCAGCCAGATCATAGTCTTCCGGCTGATACATGCCTGGCATTTCTGCAGTTTCGCCGCCGATCAGAGCGCACCCGGCCTGCTGACAGCCAGCGCCGATACCGGTAATCACATCCTTGGCCACGGCGACATCAAGTCCGCCGGTGGCGTAGTAATCAAGAAAAAATAGTGGCTCTGCGCCGCACACGATGAGGTCATTTACACACATGGCAACTAGGTCTATGCCTATGGTGTCGTGTTTGTTCATTTGTTGCGCCAGCATCAGCTTAGTTCCCACCCCATCAGTGGCAGCCACAAGCACAGGATTTTCATACTCACCTGGTAATTCGCAGAGTGCACCGAAACCGCCTAACTCAGACATCACCTCCGGTCGGTTGGTCCGCTTTGTCACCGATTTGATGGCGTGGACCAGAGCATTGCCGGCATCAATATCGACGCCGGCATCGCGGTAGCTCAGTGAGCCTTTGGGTGAACCCTCAGGGGAAGTTTGTTTGTCATTCGGCGGCATGGAAATTCCCAAATTCTGCCTGATCCATCGGGTGATCGGACCAGATTAAACAAAGAGCGCATTCTAACAGGAACTCAGATGCCGGTCAGGTTATGGCGCCGCTAGCCTAGAAAAGGAGCGCGATCGCAGAAACGCGCCGAGCTGAGGCTAAGCGCAAAGATTTGGAGTAAACTATCGCGATGACATGGCATGAAAACCTCTCTAAGTTGCTTGGCGTCTGTTCTCTAGGGCTGGCTCTGCTATCCGCCAGCGCGTCGATCCAGGCCTTGACCGTGACGGGGCTTTACAGCGAGCAGGTGGCAGTTGCGAATGAGAGCGACGCGGAACGCAGTCGGGCTTTCAAGGAGGCTCTGCAAGCTGTCATTTTACGGGTCACCGGAGAGCCACGGTGGCTAGATCATCCCATGATCACAGCAGCGGTCGAAAACGCCCAGAGCTATGTCGAGGCAATTGGTTACTTCAGCGAGTTTATCGCTGTTCCGGCCGAGGCGGCAGCGCTAGCTGCGCAGACGACGGGCGCGACAGGAACGATTGAGACGCAGGATGCAGAAGTAGAGCCAACTGCTGCTGGGCCCGCACCCGATGATAATCAACCTGAAGTTTTCGTACCCTTATCCCCGACTACTCGAGAACAACGCTACATCGATGTGGATTTCTCTTCAGCGCTGATTGATGAGCTTCTCACTTCAGCGAGTATCCCCATCTGGGACAGCAATCGCCCAAGCGTGCTGGTATGGATGGCTCTGCAGGATGAGGCCGGCAATCGCAGCCTGATGACTGCCGATATCAACAATGACATCATTGAATTGATTAAGGAATTTGCCGATCGTCGCGGTTTGCCCTTATTGTTTCCGGTACTTGATTTTGAAGACCGCCGCAGTCTTAACGAAGACTTGGTATGGACGCTGAATGAAGAAGCGATTCGCAATGCAAGTAACCGCTATGGTGCAGACAGCATCCTTACCGGGAGACTGCACTTCACTGCCAGCGGCGAATTGGTAGGCCTCTGGCAGTTCCTGTTCCAGGGCGAGGCCGTTGTCTTTGATGGCTTCTCAACAGATTTGCGGGAATACCTGTACGGGCCGCTGGCACGAGTGACTTCGCAGCTGGCGAGCTATTTTGCAATCGTACCTGACTCTGCGACTAAGGAGATGGTGCAGTTGCGCATCGATGGGGTGAAAAGTCTACAGGGGTATTCATCACTTCTCTCCTATGTCAGCGGCCTTGGTTTGGTGGAATCTGTAAGTCCTGCGCAGCTTGATGGTGAAAGGCTCGAACTCCGGCTGGGTTTGGTCGGAGACGCCCAGCAGTTATTCGAACTGATCGCGCTGGATCGGGATCTGCTGCCCATCGAAGGTGATACGTCGGACGGATCAGATGTGCTGCACTACCGGTGGACACGATAGGCGCTAGATACCGTCATGAATAGCGAATCTCTCACTCAGCTCGTGCTGGGCATGCGTCCTCGCGATGACGCGACATTCAGTAATTTTGTGATTGCCCCTGAGAATCAGCAGCTGGTCTCCACATTAAAGAGCGCTTTGCCTGGCGGGCAGCTGATCTATCTCTGGGGCTCGCGTGGCAGTGGTCGCAGCCATTTGTTGCAGGCAATTTGCCATGCTTACTCTGAGGCTGGCGCACCCGTATTATTCCTGCCGCTGGCTGAGAAGGGCGGGTTGGCACCAGAAATTTTGCAGCAAACCAGGTCCCTGAACCTGGTATGTCTCGATGATATCTCCCAGATTGGTGTCGATGAGCAGTGGCAGGAAGCCGTTTTTCATAGCGTTAACGAGATGACGGAAAGCGGTGTTCCGCTGGTCGTGAGTGCCGACTGTGCGCCCAGAGATTTGCCGCTCTCGCTCAAGGATTTACGGTCACGATTGCAACGCGGCCTGACCTTTCAGCTGCATGCCGCAAATGACGCATTTAAGCAGCAGATTCTGCAGCGGCGTGCGCAACTGCGCGGTATCGAACTCAGTGATCAGGTCTGCGATTTTATCTTGTTACGATCGGACCGCAGCATGCCTGGATTGATGTCTGTGCTACAGAAATTGGATGATGCGTCACTGCAGCGTAAGCGCCGTGTCACGGTGCCACTGATTAAGGAAATCATGAACTGGTAGTCGGATCTGGCGCTTAAGTGCGCGCGAGCTTCAGATATAGCATCAGCGTACAGAAAAGAATTGCGCTTAGACCAACTTCCACCAGGCCATTGGCCAGGCGGGATGCGTTAAACGCCACCAACACCCCATGCATGAAATAGAGCAAGACCACAAGGCTGAACCAAATGAGCTGGCTTGCTTTGCCGCCATGCACAGCGCCAATGAAAATTAGCAGCGGCAGCGATTGGAGCAGCCAGATCACCGGGGTAGCCACGCTAAAGCTATCCAGCGCGGTCAGGCTGATGAACAGGAACAGTGCAAGCAAGCCGTAATAGCAGACCAGTATGATTCGATGTGCCAGTAGCAGGCGCGCATTTATTGCTGGTTGTTCTGACATTGCGGCTTTACCCAAGCAGTGTCTGACTGAGTCTGGCGATGCGTTTACCTAGCGCCATACACAGTTCAGTTTCATCAGTGCTGAGATTCGCGTGTGATTCCATGCCGGCGACATGGCTGGCGCCGTAGGGAGTCCCGCCCGTCTGCGTGTGGTTAAGCGCTGCCTCGGAGTAAGGAATGCCGCAATAAAGCATGCCGTGATGAAGCATAGGTATTGCCATATTAAGCAGTGTGGCCTCTTGTCCCCCATGCATGGTTGAGGTGGAGGTAAAGGTGGCGGAGGGTTTGTCGATCAACGCCCCTGCAGTCCAAAGTGCACCGCTACTGTCGATGAAATATTTTAAGGGTGCCGCCATTTGCCCGAAGCGCGTGGGGCTGCCGACAATCAGACCGGCGCAGTTTTTTAATTCATCCTGACTACAGTAGGCCGCACCAGTGTCCGGCACAGCCGGCGTCGTGGCCTCGTGGTCGGGGGAAACGCTGGGCACCGTGCGCAGCATCGCTTCAATACCTGCCACGGACTCTACGCCGCGTGCAATGTGTTGTGCCATCTTTGCAGTCGCGCCAGAGCGGCTGTAATAAAGAACTAAAACGTAAGGATGGTCCATTTCTAATCCTCGAGTAAATCCAGTACTCGCTGAGGCGGGCGGTCAATAACCACACGTTCGCCGCAAACTATGATGGGGCGTTCAATAAGGCGTGGATTGTGATAGAGGGTGAGTTCGCTCATAAGATTTTGGCTTATCCCGCGGGCTTGCTATCGAGGTCGAAAAACTTCCGACTCCCGCAGTCTCTTTTAATAGCTGCGGTGAGGTCGTTCTGAAAGCTCCTGATCTGACGCAAGCATAGACTGTCGTGTGCCAAGACAAGCTTTTCCCTATTACAATGACGCAGAGCATGTCAGATGTCTACTAACTTACAGTCTTCGACAGAATGGGTCGACAGATAACGCGGTGGCTGATGGCTAGTAGCTGCGATTAATCCGATCTGCTCTAGTGCGTCCAGCGCTTCCTCCACGAGCTTGGTGCTCGTGTGCAGGCTCTCGGCGAGCTCAGACTCAGTAAGTGGCGCCTCATTGTCCCGGAAGCCACTTATAATTGTCAGTGCTACGGCGAGGCTAATTTGTTCTTTCTGTGCGATGCTCAGTGCAAGTTTGGTCCGATCGGAGCGAGTCTTGGCTGGATTCTGGTGGTAATAGGCGATGCTGCTACCAACCAGGGCGACAAGCCAACCTATATAAATGAAAAACATCACGGCAATTGCATAGGCGAATCCCAGATAGATATTCTCTCTCTCGCGGGAGCAACAAAAAGACCCTGGAACACCGAGCCAATCAGCTTCAATATAATCGTTGTGGCGAGCCCGCCAATGAAAGCCGAGATAAAATGCACGCTGGTATTAGGCAGAAAGCTATAAGCAAAAGCCAGAGACATGGGCAGGATTGAGGCAGTAAAAGCAGCGGCCTTGATCAACATGCCGCCAAACATAAAATTCTGCAGCAGAGTCTCGAAAAATTCGTATTGACATAGCAGGTCAAACTGATCGACATAAACAGGAGCAGATGACTTACGATGACAGAAAACAGATACTCGCTGACCCGGTTGGACCAAGAACGACCTTTTTCCACGGCCCATCAACTGCAAGGCCATGGGATTCTCTAGGCGAGTTCGAATATCTATTATAAGGGATAAGCCGCTGACTGATCGTTTCGGCATTTAAGCGCCTTGGGTATTGTGTGCGAGTTCTGTATGAGTTCTGAAGTGACCAACTCGACTGTTGCGCTGACGGATCCTGAAGTGGCGGTGTACAGCATGCAAAATTGGTTAGAAATTGGCCCAACGCTGGCTCGCGTCGATAGTGTTGAGCTATCTAAATGCGCGCTGCCCGAATGCAGCGGGTTTGAGATTCGCTACTTGCTACTGCTGATCGCGATGTTTTTGCCATAGTGTCTCGATAAATGTCATGACCGAATCCTGTGGCAAGGCCTGTTTTTCTCCACTCTGCCGGGAAAAATATTCCACGGACTGATCAGCCAACCCTCGTGCCGATACCACCAGACGATGCGGAATGCCCAGCAACTCAGATTCTGCAAATTTCACCCCGGGGCTGGTTTTCTTGTCCCGGTCATCCAGCAACACTTCCATACACAGGGCTCTGGCCCGGGCATATAGCGTTTCTGAAATCTCTACTACCTGGGCCGATTTGTGCGCATCCAGTTGTACGATAATGAGATGGAAGGGAGCGATATTTTCTGGCCAGATAATGCCGCGATCATCATGATTCTGTTCTATGCATGCGGCCACAACCCGCGTTACACCGATGCCATAACATCCCATGGGCATCACAACAGCCTTGCCCTGTTCGTCCAGAACCTTTGCCCCCAGCGACTCACTATACTTCTTTCCGAGCTGAAAAATATGGCCTACTTCTATGCCGCGCTTGATGGATAACGTGCCTTGTCCATCTGGGCTGAGGTCACCTTCTTGCACCTTGCGTAGGTCCGCGACTTCATCGTACTTGCAGTCAGTGCCCCAATTCGCGTCGAGCAGATGATGGCCGTGCTGATTGGCGCCGCACACGAAATTTTTGAGTGCCACCACGCTGGTATCGGCTACGGTTCTTATCTGCAGGCCAACCGGGCCGATAGAGCCGGGTTTGCAGCCTAATGCATTTTCAATGTCCTCATCTGTAGCAAAGGTAACAGGCGAGTATACACCCGTGAGCCTCTGCGCCTTGGTCTCACTCAGTTCCTGATCGCCGCGCAAGAGCAGGACAATGAGGTTATTACTTTTTCCCCCATTTTCGTCGGCGGCGTGTACCACAAGCATTTTGACGATTTGGCTGGGAGCGACGTCCAGCCTTGCCGCGACTGCATTGATGCTGCGGACATCGCCGGTATCAATGGTTTGGGCATGACGCATTTCTGTGTCCTGGGGCAGAGCAGGCAGTTCGCCCGTGGCCATTTCGATGTTAGCTGCATAGCTACTGTTATTACAGAAGACAATTTCGTCCTCGCCGGAGTCGGCTAATACATGGAATTCATGGGAAGTGCTGCCCCCAATATTTCCCGAGTCAGCAATCACAGGGCGATAGTTTAAACCAAGGCGATCAAAGATAGCGCAGTAAGTCCCATGCATGACGTCGTAGGTTTCCTGCAGTGACTCCTCATGTATATGGAAGGAGTAAGCATCTTTCATGATGAACTCGCGCGAGCGCATGACGCCGAACCTGGGTCGACGTTCATCGCGAAATTTGGTTTGAATCTGATAAAGGTTGGCTGGCAGCTGTTTGTAGCTGCTGTACTCATTGCGGACCAGGTCAGTTATGACCTCTTCGTGGGTAGGGCCAAGGCAGAAGTCTCGATCATGTCGATCCTTGAAGCGCTGGAGCTCCGGCCCCATCGCTTCCCAGCGTCCTGATTCCTGCCACAACTCCGCATGCTGGACAACCGGCATGGAAACCTCCATCGCACCTGAGCGGTTCATTTCTTCGCGCACAATTTGCGAGACTTTGTGGAGGACGCGAAGGCCCAGTGGTAGCCAGGTATACAAGCCGCTCGCAAGCTTTCGAATCAAACCGGCACGCAGCATGAGTTGATGGCTGATTACTTCAGCATCTGCTGGAGTTTCTTTGAGGGTTGCGAGGAGGTATTTGCTGGCGCGCATGCTGTTTCCATTCAAAAAAGAGAGCCGAAAAAGCAGAAAGGCAGCCTAGGGCTGCCTTTCCAAGTGTATCACTGAAGTGCGAAGCACTGCTTTTGCAGTGTCGCTACAGCTTCATAGAATTTACAGAGCAAATTCTTTGAGTTTCTTCAGAGGCAGAACCTTGACCCTGGTCGTTGCCGGCTTGCGTGGAATGTCCATCAGCTCACCTGGCTTGAAAGGATTAGGGACGCCTTTGCGCGCTGGACGTGCGGGGCGAACTACTGACTTGATCTTCAGAAGACCTGGCAGAGTGAACTCACCAACGGCGCGCTTTTTAATGTGACGTTCGATAACAACGCTGAGTTCATCTAGTACAGATGAAACTTCCTTCTTGCTCAGGTCAGTGTTGGTTGCAATTTCATTGAGAATTTCAGTCTTGGTGAACTTCCTCTGAATTGCTGATGCCTTGCGAGGTTTTGCTGCAGCTTTTTTCTTAGCAGCGGAGGATTTCTTTACGGCCATGCCCATTCTCTTTGTTAAAGTAATTTAGAAGGTTTGTGTTTTTCTCGCTGACTTTTAACCATGTCAACTTGGCGTTTGCTCAGATCATTTATAATTGTTTTTATTGTTTAGCTAAGCCCAAATGCCATAGTACGTTTTGGGCTAATGGTCAGGGGCTATCTTTATAAAGCATTCACCAGAGCCCCGCAAGTAATTCATGTCACTTTACGTTAACTTTCTACCTCGAAAACGGTCTGCAAAAGAAAGTAATAAAGTACCGAAAAAAATAGCGTCTTTTTCTTTTTTAACTTTTTGCTGGATCGTATTTTGTCAACCCCCTCTGGTAAAACTTGTGGCCGCAATCAGAAGATTTTTCCTGGTGAAAATGATGGACTTATCACCGTTAATGGAAGCTGCAAGTTTGGCTGCAGTCATCAATAGCGTCAGGAAAATGACCCTCAAATAAACCGAGGGATGATCGAATCGTTAAATTCGAAACAGCGCGTTAGACCTCAATCCAAGTTCAGAAGCCACAGTAGCAGCGCGTGATGGAATTTTTAGCAAAGCCTGATACGACTTAACAGGCTTCGAAGCATGGTCGAATATTTCAAAAAATTGATGGTTTTACACTGTAATTCAGCGGCCACAGGTGATTACTGTTGTTACAGTGATAGGGTATAATCGCCGGCTTTTTAGAGTCTCAGCCTGTGAGCTGGGTTCCTGTTGAATCAGCTAGCTGAACAAACAGCCAAATGAACAGCTAAATGAATAGTTAAGGAAATCGTGACCACCGGGTCACAACAATCATGCCAATCTACGAATATCAGTGTGAAAAATGCGGCCACCAATTAGAGGTACTTCAGAAGATCAGCGATTCTCCGCGGGTAAACTGTCCGTCATGTCAGGAAGCTGGGCTGCGGAAGCTGGTATCGGCAGCTAGTTTCCGCCTGAAAGGCGGCGGATGGTATGAGACGGATTTCAAAACCGGTGATAAAAAGCAGTTGGCAGACTCCGGCAACGAAGCTGTCAAGGGCTCGGATAAGCCGTCAAAGGAAGATGCCAAACCTGCAGCACCGGAGAGCAGTACCGGAGCAAAGGACGACAAAAAGTCATCTACCTCTGGTTCAGAAAGTACCAAGCCGTCCAAACAATCAGCCAAGTCCGGCTAGTTATAAGTTCGCTGTTCGAGCAAAAGTTAAGGAAACAAGTATGCGCAGTTATTATTGTGGAGAGATCAACGATTCCCACGTTGACCAGGAAATCACTTTATACGGTTGGGTTCACCGACGTCGAGATCATGGCGGGGTGATTTTTCTGGATCTGCGCGATCGCGAAGGTATTGCTCAGGTTGTCTTCGATCCTGACACAGAAGCAAGTTTTGTCAGCGCTGAGACTGTGCGGAGTGAATTCGTTCTTGAGGTACGTGGCAAAGTCCGGCTGCGACCGGAAGGGACTATCAACGGAGACATGCCCACTGGCAAGATTGAGGTGCTCGGTAAAGAGCTCACCATTCTGAACGCAGCGAAGACACCGCCAATGCAATTGGACGAATACGCTGATGTGGGTGAGGACGTGAGACTGCGCTACCGCTATATTGATTTGCGCCGCCCCGAAATGATGGAAAAACTGCGGTTTCGCTCCAAGGTGGCGAACACAGTGCGCAATTTCCTTGATAGCAATGGCTTTCTCGATATCGAAACGCCACTTCTGACCAAGGCAACTCCAGAGGGGGCCAGGGACTACTTGGTACCTAGCCGCACCCATCCGAGTCGATTTTTTGCCTTGCCCCAATCGCCTCAGCTGTTCAAACAAATTCTCATGGCGTCCGGCATGGATCGGTACTATCAAATTGCAAAGTGCTTCCGCGATGAGGATCTGCGAGCGGACAGACAACCGGAATTCACCCAGATCGATATTGAGACATCATTTATGGGTGAAGAGGAAATCATGGCCGTCATGGAGGATATGATCAGGCAGATTTTCCAATCCCATCTGGGCGTGGATCTGGGTGACTTTCCGCGACTAAGTCATGCCGAAGCCATGCGCATGTATGGATCCGACAAGCCTGATTTGCGCATTGATCTGCAGTTGGTGGATATAGCCAAGCTTATGGCTGGCGTTGAATTCAAGGTATTCAGCGGTCCTGCAGCAGATTCTGACAGCAGGGTGGTTGCCCTGCGGGTGCCCGGTGGCGCGTCCCTTAGCAGGAAGATCATCGATGACCTGACTGAGTTTGTCGGCATCTATGGCGCTAAGGGGCTGGCCTGGATCAAGGTTAATGATGCGGCGACAGGCATCGAAGGATTGCAGTCTCCAATTATCAAATTTATCGGCGAAGAAGTCACTCAGACCTTGATGTCGACACTTGAAGTGGAGACGGGCGATATTGTTTTCTTCGGTGCTGACAAGGTCAAAGTGGTTAACGAAGCCATGGGGGCGCTGCGAACCCGAGTTGCCGAAGTGTTAGAGCTGGTGGCCGACAAGTGGGCGCCGCTTTGGGTTGTCGACTTTCCTATGTTTGAAGAGGATGGAGATGGCAATCTGACGTCTCTGCATCATCCGTTTACTGCACCAGCAGTGACGATAGAAGAGCTGCAAGCCAAGCCCGCCACAGCCTTGTCACGGGCCTATGACATGGTTCTTAATGGGACGGAGTTGGGCGGTGGGTCCATCCGTATCAATCAACCGCAAATGCAGCAAGCGGTCTTCGAAGTGCTGGGCATAGACGAAGAAGAGGCGCAGGAGAAATTTGGTTTTCTGCTTAATGCCCTGAGCTACGGTTGCCCTCCCCATGGCGGCATCGCCTTTGGATTCGACCGGCTCATCATGTTAATGACTGGTTCAACATCCATTCGTGATGTTATCGCTTTTCCAAAGACGCAAACCGCTGCCTGCCCACTCACCGACGCGCCGGGAGGTGTCTCTGTAGCCCAGCTGCGCGAGTTGAATATCAGGTTGAGAGAGAAGGTTAGTTGAGCTAGCTGTGTTAGTGAGGATATAAGTAATGGCAGGTCATAGTAAATGGGCCAATATCAAGCATCGCAAGGCAGGGCAGGACGCTAAGCGGGGTAAGATATTTACCAAGATTATTCGTGAGATCACCGTAGCTGCGAAGTTGGGCGGCGGCAATCCGGCAGATAATCCGCGCTTGCGTGCGGTAATGGATAAGGCGCTAGGTGCCAATATGACCCGCGATACCATTGATCGCGCAATCGCGCGGGGTGCCGGCACCGCTGAAAGTGAGAACCTGGAGGAACTGGTTTATGAAGGCTATGGACCAGGTGGCGTCGCCATCCTCTGTGAGACGCTGACTGATAACAAAAACCGCACCGTTGCTGAAGTGCGTCACGGCTTCAGTAAGTTCGGCGGCAGCATGGGAACCAGCGGTTCGGTGGCCTATATGTTCGAGCGAACCGGCGTGCTTAATTTCGCCAGTGGGGCCGATGAAGAGGCCATCATAGAGTCTGCCCTCGATGCCGGCGCACACGACGTGGTGAGTAACGAAGATGGCTCAATTGAAGTTCGCACCACACTGGAAACCTTTGGTCCTACCCAGGATGGCTTGAAAGCAGCCGGTCTTGAGCCAGAGCAGGCAGACATGACCATGATAGCTTCCACCGAAGTAGAGCTTGACCTAGATGGTGCGGAAAAAATGTTGAAATTAGTTGAGCATCTAGAGGATCTGGACGATGTACAGAATGTGTACTCCAATGCCAACATATCTGATGAGATCGCCGAACAACTCTGATTCATCCATAACTGATTTTCTCGATTTCAGTTTGCAGCTGCCGAATCTTCACCACTGCTTATGCCGAGGTTGGCACTGATATGGCCCTTCTGCTGGGCATTGACCCAGGTTCCCGAATCACGGGATATGGCTTAATCTCTGTACGTGGCAATAAACTTACCTATGTAGATTGCGGATGTATTCGCACCGAGGGCGGTGAGTTGCCGCATCGTCTCAAGATTATTTTTGAAGGTATCAGTCAGCTGGTGAGTTTGCAGAAACCCGAGCAAGTGGCGATTGAGGATGTATTCATCGGACGCAATGCAGCTTCCGCCCTCAAATTGGGTCAGGCACGGGGTGCTGCAATGACGGCGTGTCTTCACCATGATCTTTCTGTAGCTGAGTACTCGGCTAAACAAATCAAGCAGGCGGTAGTCGGCTCCGGCGGTGCGGGAAAAGGTCAGGTTCAGCATATGGTCAAAGCACTCCTCAATATCGGTGATACCATTGCGGAAGACGCAGCGGATGCCTTGGCAGTGGCTATCTGTCACGCCAATACCCAGGCCAGCCTGATCAAGCTGGCAGGCGCGAAATCATTCAGTCGGAAACGTTTGCGTTAAGAGATAGGTCGTCAAAGTTGCCAGTCCAGATTACCCAACTGCAAACCGAGGTCACGAAAAAGCGAGCATGACAATGCAGGAGAGCAATAGACTGACATGTGTAAAGCAGGAGACCAGGCTTAAATGATTGGGCAGATTCGCGGGATATTGATAGAGAAGAAGCCCCCAGAAATTCTGGTAGACGTGGGTGGTTTAAGCTATGAACTTCAGATCCCTATGAGCACTGTCTATCAACTTCCTGAAGTCGGCAGCGAGCTGCGCCTGCATACGCATTTCGTCGTGCGTGAAGACGCCCAACTTCTGTACGGGTTCTATGATTTAAAAGATAAGACCCTGTTTCGAGCCCTGATCAGAGTGAACGGCGTGGGGCCGAAGATGGCGCTGGCAATTCTGTCTGGTATGGCCGCCGATGAGTTTGCGCGCACGGTTCGCGAAAACGATGTTGCGGCCATGACGCGGATGCCCGGCATCGGCAGCAAGACGGCCGAGCGGCTCATTGTTGAAATGCGCGACCGCCTTACTGAATGGGATGATGCGGAGGCAACGGCCGCGCTGCCCGGCGCGACTCAATCTACTTCAGCCATGGGCAAAGAAGCAGAAACAGCGTTGATTGCGCTGGGCTATAAACCTCAACAAGCCGCCAGGTCCGTTGCAATAGTCCTGAAATCAGACCCTGAAGTTCCCGACAGTGAAAGCCTGATCCGCCTGGCTTTAAAAGGCATGTTGTAAGAAACCGAATCCTGAGTTAGAGCCCCAGATAAACTATGCAAGATGACCGCCTGATCTCCACCGATACGCTACCCGCCGAAGAGTCCCAGGAGCGCACAATTCGGCCGCTGTCCCTGGCAGACTATGTTGGCCAGCAGGAAGTCAAAGAGCAGATGGAAATTTTTATCAGTGCGGCTAGAAAGCGCGCCGAGCCACTGGATCATACTTTGGTGTTTGGGCCTCCAGGACTCGGAAAAACGACGCTTGCCAATATTGTGGCTAATGAGCTGGATGTGGCGATCAAGACGACCTCAGGGCCGGTGTTGGAAAAAGCAGGTGATCTGGCGGCCATGCTGACCAACCTCGAGGAGGGGGATGTCTTATTCATTGATGAGATACATCGTTTGAGTCCCGCAGTTGAAGAAATTTTGTACCCGGCGATGGAAGACTACCAGCTGGATATCATGATTGGTGAAGGGCCAGCGGCGCGTTCTATCAAGCTAGATTTGCCGCCATTTACCTTGGTTGGAGCCACCACGCGAGCCGGATTGCTGACCTCACCGCTGCGCGACAGGTTTGGCATCATTCAGCGCCTTGAGTTCTATTCGGTGGAGGAGTTGCAGAAAATTGTGGCCCGCTCAGCAGGTATTCTTGGTACCGAGATGACTAAAGAGGGGGCTGAGGAAATTGCGCGGCGATCACGGGGTACGCCCCGAATTGCGAACCGCCTGCTGCGCCGGGTAAGAGACTATGCCGAGGTGAAGCATGACAGCACAGTTGATAGTGATTCTGCCCATGCGGCCCTGGATATGCTCAGTATCGATAAACACGGCTTCGACCAAATGGACCGCCGCCTGTTACTTACCATGATTGAGAAGTTTGAGGGTGGTCCGGTAGGCATAGACAGTCTGGCGGCCGCGCTCAGTGAAGAGCGGGACACGCTCGAAGATGTAATTGAGCCATACCTGATTCAGCAGGGTTTCATCATGCGCACGCCGAGAGGGCGCGTGATTACTCAGTTTGCCTATCGCCACTTTGGCTTGAAGCACAGCGCTGCGGTCGAAGATCTTTTCACCGACTCAGAATAACCCTTGGTCTCGCGGGCGCTGACAGTAAACGTGGGACTGCTCGTGCTGCTGATTGCCACGTTTCGGTCACAATTTTTCAGCTTTTTGTCTCTTTCTGCTCGCCGCAGCGTTAGTTTTGCCCTGTTAAATGCGTTTTCCCGAAACTATTTCGCTGATTGGCCGAATAATTGCCTGATACATCGACTTTACGCGAAAAATCAATGTCATACTCAATCGCTAGCACTGAGATAAGAAATACCTGGAGTCATCGAAGTGAATGAAGGATTAAGCCCGATCGATCTGATACTGGACGCCAGCCCTGCGGTGCAGATGGTGTTTTTGATACTGTTGGTGCTCTCAGTGGTGTCTTGGGTGGTTATCGTGCAGCGCTGGATGGTTTTTTCTGCAGCCCGAAAAGGTGTATTGAGCTTCGAACAGCGCTTCTGGTCTGGCATGGACCTCACTCAATTATATAAAGATGGTTCACAGATGCAGCAGGAGAACCTGCAAATCGTGGGCATGGAAAATATCTTCAGGGCAGGCTTCAAGGAATTTATGCGTTTACGGCAACAGGCCAGTGTCGACCGCGAAGCAATCATGGAAGGCGCCCAGCGGGCGATGCGGGTTGCCTATTCGCGGGAAGAGGAAAAGCTAGAGCGACATCTGGCTTTTCTTGCAACCGTAGGGTCGGTCTCTCCCTATATCGGCCTGTTTGGTACCGTAATCGGGATCATGAACGCCTTCCTTGGTTTGGCCAGTCAGGCGCAGGCGACGCTGCAGGTTGTCGCGCCGGGAATTGCCGAAGCCTTGTTTGCGACGGCTATAGGGCTGTTTGCGGCGATACCCGCCGTGGTTGCTTACAACCGCTATTCATCCACGTTGGATAACGTCACCAGCAGCTACATCACATTCAGTGACGAGTTCTCAAGCATCTTGCACAGACAAATTCATAGCGAATAAGGCCTGTGGCGAGGCGCTGGTAAATACCGATGGAAATAATGGTCCGCAAGAAACGCAAGCCAATGGCAGAGATCAATGTCGTGCCGTATATCGACGTGATGCTGGTGCTTTTGATTGTGTTTATGGTGACGGCACCCATGCTGAATCAAGGCATTGATGTGGATTTACCCCAGGCCAGCAACGAGCCGCTGGATATCGATGAAAATCTTGAGACGCTCGTAGTCTCAATAACTGCTGCCGGCGAATATTTTCTGAGCATTGGCGCCGCTGGCGATGAGCGCGATTCAGTCTCTCTGGAAACCGTTGGCGAGCAGGTTAGTCGTATCCTTAACGCGAATCCGGAAATCCAGGTTTTAGTAGAAGGTGATACCGAAGCTGACTGGGGCGCGATGATTACACTCATAACGACCTTGAATCAGGCGGGTGTGACTAACCCGAATTTTATTACTCAGCCTGTTGACAGTATTTGATGACACGTTTGTGCCTGGCAGTGAATTAAATGAACAACACGTTCAACAATTTGATCATTTACAATGGCTACCCGCTGTCTATCGTGCTGGCGCTGGTTTTTCATATTCTGATCTTCGTGACACTGATTTATTTGCAGTCGACTTCTGAAGCCCAAAGTCTGGAATTGGTGCAACCTACTATCATCAAGGCTCTGTTTATTGATGAGAATCCACAGCTCCGTAATCAGCAGTTGCGACAGCAGCAAGAGGTTGTAGATCAGAGGCGCCGGGAAGAGCGGCGTCAGCAGCAGGAAGCCGAGCAACAGCGACAGCGTGAGCAAGAAGCAGCTGAACAACAGCAACGAGAGCGGGAACGAGACCAGGCAGCCCAAAGTGAACGCGAAGAATTAGAGCGGCAGCGAGCCGAGCGGGAACGCAGGGAAAGCGAAGAGGTTGCCAGGCAACAAGCTAACGAGGAAGAGCGCAGGCGGAGAGAGCTGGCCGAACAGCAAGAGCGCCAAAGGCAGCAGGAATTGCTCCGGCAGCGCCAGCAAGAGGTTTCTGAAGCTGCGACCGCAGAGGCAGCGAGAACAGAATATGAATTGGTACAGAGTGCCACTGCCCTGATTCAACAGGTGGTGCAGGAGAATTGGTCGCGGCCACCCAGTGCACGCAATGGGATGCGCGCTGTGCTGCAGATCAGGATGTTACCTACAGGTGAGCTGGTGGATGCGAATATTACTCAGTCTAGTGGTGACCCGGCATTTGATCGCTCAGCGGAAACTGCTGTAATTCGTGCCGCGCCATTTAGTGAGTTGCAGGATTTACCTATTAATGTTTTTAACGCGAATTTCAGATCCCTTTCACTGATATTCGAACCCGAGGATCTTTTGAATTGATCATGATAAACCGAGCCCTAGTACTTATCTTGTCATGTGCTTCGTTTTCCGCCCAGGCTGAATTGAGCATCCAAATTACGCAAGGCATAGATAACCCCATACCTATCTCTGTCGTCCCCTTTGCCTGGGAAGGTGCTGGTGTACTCAGTGAAAACGTGTCGCAAATTGTGATTGACGATCTTCAGCAGGTCGGCGAATTCATGGCCCTTTCTCCTGGCAATATGCTGAGTCTCCCTAATGAAGAGAATGAAGTTTTTTATCGCGATTGGCGTGTATTGGCTCAGGACTACCTGCTGGTTGGGAAAATCACCCGGTCGACTGGCAGTCAGTTGGTGCAGGTGCAGTATGAATTTTTTGATGTGAACCGTGAATTGAAGCTAGCCGGTGAAATATTGACGGGAAGTGTTACCCAATTACGGGATATTGGGCATGAAATCAGCAACGTCGTGTTCGAGCTTGTGACTGGTACACGTGGCGCTTTTACAACCCAAATTCTTTATATCGTTTCTGAGGAAGTGGGAGGGCAAACGGTATTCAGATTGGAGAAGGCGGATTACGATGGTCAGCGGGCGCAAGTGCTGCTGGAGTCTAATGAGCCCATTATGTCTCCAAGCTGGTCGCCGAACGGCCAAGATATCGCCTATGTATCCTTCGAAACATCACTGCCGCGGATTTATACCCAAAATATCGCGACTGGTCAGCGTCGGCAGATTACCAACTATCCCAACATAAACAGTTCACCGGTCTGGTCACCGGAAGGCAACCGTCTGGCCATGGTGCTGTCTAAAGACGGCAGCCCCGACATTTATGTGCAGGACCTGTTGAGTAATGAGCTAATTCGCGTAACTGATCATCCAGCCATCGACACTGAACCGAGTTGGTCCAGAGATGGAAGCGCTATCGTCTTTATGTCCGATCGCACTGGCCAACCGCAGATTTACCAGATGGAGGTTGGGGCCAGTTCCTTCAACGTTGAACGGCTCACCTATGACTGCTTTCAGTGCATGAAAGGTCAGTTCCTGCCCGATGGGGTCAACATGGTGCATGTGCGCAGGGAAACCCGCCAGGACCCGAATTATCAGATCGCAATTTTGAATGTGGAGACTCTGAGGGTGATTACTCTGACGGATACCTCGCTTGATGAATCTCCCAGCGTGGCACCTAATGGCAGCATGATAATGTACGCGACGAAGTTCGCAGGTCGAGGCGTGCTGGACGCCGTATCCATTGACGGCCGCGTAAAATTCCGTTTACCATCCGAACGGGGAGACGTGCGGGAGCCAGCGTGGTCTCCCTTCTTTAATTAGACCTTCAGTTAAACCGGAAACTGGCGATTGAATAGAGAAGAAGGTAAAAGCATTAGCTGGTTATCACAATAGAGTCTTTGGAGGACTGAAAGAGTGGGATATCTACGAAATAATCTTTTCAGAGTCGGCCTTATGGCCATTTCGCTGTTTGCATTTGCGGCGTGCAGTTCCACTGGTGAAACCGATGATGCTGCCGGCGGAACTCAATCCGCCTCTGCGGGCAGCTCAGCTTCCAGTAGCGCAGGTGCCAGCAGCGGGCGGCTAAGCGAGGAAGAGATTCGTGCGCAAAACGCATTGCGCCAGACAGTGTTCTATTTTGACTTTGATATTGCGGAGTTCAAGAACGAGGATCGTGACACGCTGACATTTCACGCCCGAGATCTTGCCGCCAATCCCGGTAAGCGAGTTCGTCTCGAAGGTCATGCCGATGAGCGCGGTACGCGCGAATACAACCTGGCGCTCGGCGAGCGTCGAGCTAACGGCATTCTGAATTACCTTATCGTGAACGGCGCTTCGCGTTCACAAATTGAGGTAGTTAGCTACGGCGAAGAACGTTCGGCCCAATCCGGCCAGACCGAATCGGCATATAGTCGTAATCGCCGTGTCGAGATCGTTGCTCGCTAATAGTCTATGAAAAAATTTCCCCTCGTCGCGGCACGAAATATCCTGATCGGCGGCCTGACCCTGGTTGCCGTTCCTTTCGCTGCGGCGCAGGGGGTAGGGGCTGTCATCGAATCTCAGCCCTCAATTCTTAGTCAATCCATTCCGGCAAAGGCGGTTGCAGGCGCACAGACTGCCGCCAGCAACGACGCGCTCTCCTTGCTGCTTGATCAAAATCGACAGCTCCAGACAGAGATTCAGGCACTGCGTGGCATGGTTGAAGAGCAGGGGTTCGAAATTCGAAAGTTACAGCGGGATTCGCTTAGTCGTTACACTGATATGGACGACAGGCTTCGATCCCTGGAAACCAGCGCCGCCGCGCAGCCCTCAATGCCCATCGGGGCATCGACTTCGCCTGGGATAGGTGGGCAGTCCTCTGTGCAAGGAATCCGTGCTGACGCCATGCCCACCATTGGTGGTGTGCGCAACTCCGGCAGTGTTGATACACCGACCACTGGGAGCGCGACAACTTCACCGACAGCTCCACTAACTGCAGCAGATACGGCTAACAGCAGGAGCAGCCGAGTAACCAGTCGCGGCACACTGCAACCCGCAGTATTGAGCGAGCAACAGCTATACCAGATGGCCTATGACTCGGTGATCAATAGTAATTTTGAGCGCTCAATCGCAGAGTTTGACCAATATTTGAGTATCTATCCGCAGGGGCGTTTCGTTACCAATGCGCACTATTGGAAAGGTCAGGCTTACCTGTATTTGAATCGCTATGATGAGGCCCGTGATTCCTACGAAATTATTCTCGAACAGTTTCAAGAGTCGGCTAAGCTTCCAGATGCCATGTATGGGCTGGGCCTGGCTTATCAGGGTCTTGGCAATATACCCCAGGCACGCCAATTGCTTAACGAGATCAAGCGTCGCTTTCCAAACACGGGTGTCGCCAACCTGGCCGATACGCGCCTACTGAGCCTGGACTAGTCGCTAGGCTTGAAACCGATACCCAGCGACCCTTGAATTCCGGTCTTTGATGTCTTAAGTGCTTGTATTATTCCTTGCTTAAAAAATGCCAGTGAACCCAGCAGCAACTCTTCGTATTACCGAGATATTCCATTCCCTGCAGGGTGAGGCGAGTACCGTCGGTAGACCTACGGTTTTTATCCGTCTCACCGGATGCCCGCTGCGCTGTCAATATTGTGATACCGCCTATGCCTTCGAAGGTGGCAGTATGTCTAAGCTGGAAGAAATCCTAGCGGAGGTGGAGCGCCTGGATTGCCAGTTGATAACGGTGACCGGCGGTGAGCCGCTGGCGCAACCAAACTGCATCCCGCTGCTGCAGCTGCTCTGCGACGAGGGCTATCAGGTATCGCTTGAGACCAGTGGCGCAATGTCCGTGGAGAAAGTCGACCCCCGCGTTTCTATTGTGCTGGATCTTAAGACGCCAGGTTCCCATGAAGTTGATCGCAATGATTTGGGCAATGTTTCGCTAATTTCGCGGAAAGACCAGGTCAAGTTCGTCATTTGCAATAATCAAGACTACGTGTGGGCTAAAGCGAAGTTGTTGGAGTGGAATCTTTCCGAGCGAGCCGGCGAGGTGCTGTTTTCTCCGTCGTTTGAGGAACAGAATCCAGCCGAATTGGCAGAATGGATACTTGAGGATCACCTACCGGTGAGAATGCAGATGCAGTTGCATAAGCTCCTGTGGGGTGAGGCAGCGGGCCGCTAGATGGCGCAGCGAGAATGGGCTTGGTGACAGTACAGATTCTAGATTGGTCAATAGATGAGTGAAAAAGCGATAGTTCTACTCTCCGGCGGTCTGGATTCCGCTACCTGCCTGGCGTTAGCGAAGGACGCTGGCTATGTCTGTTGTGCGCTGAGTTTCGACTATGGCCAGCGCTCCAGCAGTGAATTGGTAGCAGCGGCCCGGATCGCGGCAGCGATGCAGGTTTCAGATCAACGGGTGGTGAAACTGGGCCTGGACGCAATTGGCGGGTCTGCGCTGACGGACAAGGCTTTGGATGTGCCGGAACAAGAGTCGGAGGGCATTCCAGTCACCTACGTGCCGGCGAGAAATACGGTATTTCTCGCCTATGGCCTGGCTCTGGCTGAGGCGATAGATGCTGCCACCATATTCATTGGGGTCAATTCACTGGATTATTCGGGTTATCCAGACTGCCGCCCTGAATATATCGAGGCCTTCCAGGCGATGATGGATCTGGGGACCAAAAAAGCAGTGGAGGGGAGCCCCATTTCCCTAAACACGCCGCTAATAAGCCTGTCAAAAGCCGAGATAATCAAAACGGGTAGCTTGCTGAACGTTGACTATAGCCTGACGGTATCCTGCTACCAGACCGATGACTGGGGCAGAGCCTGCGGCAGCTGCGATAGCTGCCGATTCAGGAGGCAGGGATTTCTCGATGCCGGCGTCCCAGATCCAACAAAATATCAAGATTAATCAAGTCGCGGAGTCGAACCAAGCAATCAACAGATATAGCCTTGCCAACTCTTGAGTTTTTTATATTTGGTAGTACTATACCGGCCTCCCATGGGGCTTTCGCCCAGCCGGTATAGCAGTGGGCTGATTCCAACGCGGTGATCGAAGTCTTAAGCGATATACCGAGGGAATTGTGTCTGACATTTTTATAAGTCAGGCACTCGTTACAATACACTTTTGCGGTATGGGTCGTTAGCTCAGTTGGTAGAGCACCGGGCTTTTAACCTGTAGGTCGTAGGTTCGAATCC
>Ga0315330_10000616_pt1 | contig 22617 bp, 27 predicted proteins | sample M140m34915metaG_FD_203453 | JGI IMG/M metagenome (GOLD analysis project Ga0315330, IMG submission 203453) | Ammonia-oxidizing marine archaeal communities from Monterey Bay, California, United States - M1 40m 34915 | ecosystem: Environmental > Aquatic > Marine > Intertidal zone | place: USA...
TGTATGGATACTATGATGAGTTTCTAGGATAAAAGAAACCCTCTCGAAGTGGTGAGAGGGTTAAGGTCGAGATAGTAGTAAGATGAGCTTGAGTGACGATGAATTCTCGATGTGATGAGTATAGATTAAAAGACATTATTAATAAAGGAGAAGAGTAATGAAGAACAGGCGAGTTAAGCAGATGATTTGTGATGTTGAGGGCGATGAGATAAAAACGGATGGTGAGACTCATGTAAGTCAGCACTTGAATGGATGGAATCAAAGGGTAAGTAAGGCATGAATTTTAAGAATGCAGCTATCGGTTATGCTTTGTGTGCATTGCTTGCTTTGGGTCACTGGTTTGCTAATGAGTACGATTCGGAAGGCAATACGCTAACTGTTGGAAATCCAGTGACAGGGATGATTATTTCTATGCTCTGGCCTAGCTATGTTAGCTATCTGATTTTTAAGGAAAGCTAATGGACTACACAAACCAAAACGCACTAGACGCAATAGCAAAGAAGTGAAAAGTCAACCATAAAGTAGTACAATGGACTTAGAATAATAAACGGAGGCTTAACAATGTCGGCTGAAACATTCATGTGGGTATTGCTTGCTGTAGGTGTGTCGGTATTGATTGGTGTTATCGCATGGGCGTATAGCCTGATAGTTAGAAAAGATTACTACGTCGAGGCTGATGATTTATCTATGGCTGATTTGTTTAAGAGGTACAAGAAGCTACCAATGCAAACGCAAGACCTAATCAAAGATATAGCGGAAGGTCATGATGATTCTTGAAATTTTATGGCAACTACTCTTAATAGCAATGGCAATCGTGTATTCAAACTACGCCAGATTGCCTGTTATGGTTGCTTGCTACATCGTTGTATTTAGCTTGGTGCAGTTCGCTGCACCTTCTATTGCCTCCATGTTTCACGTACCGTTATCAATCGATCCATACACATCAATAAAGTACATAATTGACTCTCTATTCCTTGCCGGTGTCTCTGTGATATTCTTTAGAGTAAGAGATAAGTTTTATTTCGGCATGGGATGCGCTCTCGTGTTTGGGTCTATAATCTCTCTTATGATGGTTGGGCAGACTTATTTTGAACCATATCATCGATTCTTCAGTGATAAAGTAACAGAGGTTGAAACGTTGCTTGTTTGGATTTCTAGTGTGAGGCGACCATGCAAAACGGCCAAGAAGTAGCTGGTTATAGTTTAACGCTTTTCGGCGGAACAGTGACGTTAACCGCCGCTGACTTATTTCAGGGACTTGGTTTTATTGCAATGGTTATTGGTTTATTCCTTACATGGAGAGGTCAACAAATGAGGCTTCATGAGCAAGTGATAAACCGAGAACGTACCGCTGAAATGAAAAGGGCTAACGATTTAAAAGAATTGGAGATAAAGCAAAATGGCGTATCAAAGCACAATCAAGAGGGATAAGAAGCTACAGAAGGATGTAGAGAATTACCGCAAAAACAGTGACATGCCTATTGAGCATGCATTAGCGGTTATCTTTGGTGAAAGAATGAAGAAGGGTAAGTGAGGTTAGCTATGGGTAGTGACAGTCCAAAAGTAGGGAGACCAACAAAGTACAAGGAAGAGTATTGCGATTATATTGTTGAGTTTATGAAAGACGGCTCAAGCAAGGTTCAGTTTTGTGCGGATATCGGAATTTCATACGACGCATTCCTTAGATGGCAGAATGAAAACCCAAGATTTCACGAATCCGTAAAAAGGGCTGAGCTTATGTGTCAGTCGTGGTGGGAGAAGAAAAGTAAGTCTGCAATCTTTGGTGGTGTTGAGGGTTTTAATGCTACTGGGTATATCTTCAACATGAAAAATAGATTCCCAGAATTCTATAAAGACAAACAAGAGATCGACATGAACGCCAAGGTATCAAGTGCAGATGATTGGAGTGATGCAGATGATTCCTGAGTTTGCTATAGCAGCAAAAGAGAGCTTTCCTTTATTCTCTAAGAACTGTTTATTCATTCGAACTAAAGAGGCTGGTGTGCAGCCTTTTGTGCTTAATAAAGCTCAGAGATACATACATGAACGCCTAGAGGAACAAAGACTTAAGACAGGCAAGATTCGTGCGATACTTCTTAAGGGGCGACAGCAAGGCGCATCTACATATGTCGAGGGTCGATACATCTGGCGCACAACAATGTCAAAAGGGGTAAGGGCGTTTATTCTTACTCACGATGCTGAGTCAACTAATGCACTATTTGAAATGACGGTGCGATACTACGACAACCTTCCCACCAAAACCGTTAACGGTGAAACTCACAACTTCAAGCCTTCTATTGAAAAGTCTAACGCCAAAGAACTTAAGTTCTCTAAGTTAGATAGTGGATATAAGATAGGAACGGCAGGTAACAAAGGTGTAGGCCGCGGTACAACGCTCCAATTCTTCCATGGCTCAGAGGTTGCTTTCTGGCCTCATGCAGCTGAACACACTAAAGGCATTCTTCAGGCGGTTCCAGATGCTAAAGGTACGGAGGTCATTCTAGAGTCAACAGCTAACGGATTGGGTAATTATTTTCACCAACAGTGGAAAGAGGCGGAAGCAGGTCAGTCAGAGTATCAGGCTATCTTTGTTCCTTGGTTCTGGCAGGATGAGTATAAGAAGCATGTACCAACAGAATTAAATTTTATACGCACGGCGGAAGAGGATGAACTTTGTGCTGAATATGATTTAACTGACGAACAATTATACTGGCGTAGATTGAAGATTAAAGAACTATCTGCTGATGGCATGAATGGGGAAAAGGCGTTTAAGCAAGAGTATCCTATGAACAGTGCTGAAGCATTCCAGACTTCTGGTGAAGATGGTTTGATTACTGCTGATATTGTTCAGAAAGCGCGCAAGGCTAATGTTAAGCCGCAAGGTCCTTATATTGTTGGTGTTGACCCTTCACGAGGTGGCGATAGATTCTCATGGACTAAACGTGCTGGTCGATGTAGTTGGGAGACTGGCTCGCGTAAGTTTAATGACTACAAGCTAGGTGATGGCGTTTCCTTGTGTAAAGGGTTGCTTGATCACGTTGATGCCGAGATTGGTAAGAAGCCTGACTACATGTTTGTTGACGCTGGATATGGTGCTGATATCGTTGACCGCCTACATGAGCTTGGCTACTTCAATGTGAAAGCGGTGTACTTTGGCTCAACTCCTTTCGATGCGGTTCGTTACGTAAACAAGCGCGCTGAAATGTGGGGTGAAGCTAACAAGTGGCTAAGGGATGAAAACCTTCCAGTTAGGATTGCTGATACAGACTCACTTCAGGCTGACTTAGTAGCGAGTCCATACAAGACAGACTCAAAGGATAGAATCCTACTTCAGCCTAAAGACAAGATTAAAGACATGTTTGGGTATTCACCAGATGAAGGTGATAGCTTTGCCTTGACATTTGCGGAGCCAGTAGTTAGTCAGCACAATCCAATGTATACTAACAACATGGCAAACACAGATTACGATATATTGGGGTAAGTTATGAGTGGAGCAGTTAACGCGATTGTTGATGTAGTTACGGCACCTTTGAAGGCAGTTGGTATTTTACCTGAATTACCAGGGCCAGCGGTAATTCAGCAAGGTGAAACCAAAACAGGACTAAGCGAGGCCGAGAAGGCAACTCTTTCTCAACAGGAGGCTGCACGCAAGAAGAGTAAAGCAAAGTCAGGGACTAAGACGGTATTAACCTCACCTCTTGGTGCTACTACCACTGCATCTACAGCGGTGGCTAAATTAGGCGGTGCATAATGGATTACAAACAATTAAGCGCAAGTTTAACTAAATACAGAGGTTCGTGGTCTACGTTTTGGCAAGAGGTTGCTGAGCGATGCCTAACTGATCAAGCTGACTTTAATGTAACTCGTTCACCTGGTACTAGACGTACACAGCGTGTTTATGACTCGACTACAGCCATGGCAATCAATCGAAGTGCATCGGCTATTGTTGGTTTGATTACTCCAAAGTCAGAGCGCTGGCATTCACTTAGAACTGATAACGATGCGATCAACGAAAGTCAGAACGTAAAGCGTTACTTTGCCAATGTAACAGATGTTCTTTTTGCTATGCGATACGCAAGTAAGTCCGGATTCTCTACAGGAAACTATCAGGCCATTCGTTCGCTAATGGGCTTTGGCACTGGCTGTCTTACTCTAAACGAAGCGAAAAACGGTAAAGGCATTATCTATCAACCTTTGTTCTTGGGTGATATGTATTTCGGTGTAAACAACTATGGTGTTGTCGATACCGCTATGCGTGAGTTTGAATTCACACGCAAACAGGCTATGCAGCAATGGGGTGAAGACGCACTTCCAAGGAAGATACGCGAAGACAAAGGTGATACTAAATTCACCTTCTGTCATATTGTGCATGAGAACGAAGATTATGATGAGTTCTCTATTCGACCTGACAAGCGAAAGTATAAATATGTGTACGCATTCAAAGAGGATATGGACAACATTCTAGAGGACGGGGGTTATTACTCCTTCCCTTATGCCGTAGCACGTGAACAAACATCGCCCAATGAAATCTACGGCCGATCTGCTGCAATGCAAATGTTGCCAGAGATTAAAGGTCTAAACGAAATGCGTAAGACCAACTTGATGGCTGGTCATATGGCGGTAACTCCTCCACTTCTTGCTCCAGCTAGTGGGCAGGGTGTTGGTGTTCTTGGTGCTGGCCCAATGTCTATCAACTTTAAGCCGGGGGGCGTTACTCATGGCGGCGTTGGCCCTCAAGGTCAGCAAATGGTTCAGCCAATGAATACAGGCGCACGTCCTGATATTGGTCAGGGTATGATTGAAGAATCACGCCGTATCATCAATGATTCATTCTATTTGAACTTGTTCCAGATACTTGTTGAAACTCCACAGATGACTGCGACAGAGGTTTTAGCTCGAACTCAAGAGAAAGGCATTCTATTAGCTCCAACTGCTGACCGACTAGAGCAAGAGTATTTAGGTCCAATCATTGAGCGTGAGTTAGATATTCTATCTAGACAAGGATTATTGCCTGAATTGCCTGGTGAACTTATCGAAGCTGAAGGTGAATTTAGCATTGTCTATGAGTCACCAATTACACGCGCTCAGCGCTCAGGTCAGTTAATGGGTATGGACGATACGGTTCAGTCAGCGATTAATCTTGCTGCATACGATCCATCTGTACTAGATAGAATCAACATTGACGAGTACATTAAAGCCAAGGCTGATGTTAACGGGACTCCTCCAAGTATTGTTCGTAGTGATACAGAAACAGAGGAGTTACGCAAAGGTCGTCAGGCTTCACAGATGCAACAAGAGTTAATTGACCAAGCTCCAGCACTTGCAGGGGCAGCAAAAGATTTAGCACAAGCACAAAGCTACTAAGGAGTAAATATGGGTGTAGAAAATGGACAAGGATTTCTGCCAGTTGCAGATATTGAGGAGGCGTTGCCAGTGGGTACTAAAAACTGGATTCCGGTAAAAATACTCAATAAGAGCGGTGAAGAATTCACTGGAGCGCCATCAAGCATATTAGTTTCAAATAACGACACTGCAACAACAGCAGTAACGTCAAATCCAGAATCGTTCGTCACAGCTGCATTAACTACCGACCTTGCGGCTCCAGTGGCTGGTTATGACAATGACTTTATTTCTGGTGCCACTGGCTTCGCCACAGTTGAGCATAACGACACGGTAACTCATGATTACCGACTTGATTTTAATGGGACGATTGTCGCTAATGACCCGGGTTTTCTTGACACATACATAGGCATCAAGATTTCCAGTGATTCAGGCCAGGAGTTCACGGGAGGAATTAAGTTCTATCCTGTTGGTGTGTCATTTGGTGGCAGCTCTCCGGCAATTGGTTTTTCAACTGTAGTTTTTGGCGCGATAGGGCCTAACGAGAAGCTATCTCTGCAAGTGTCATCAAACACAGCTGGCGACCTAATTCTAACTGACTTGATTATGTTTGCTGTTAGAATTACTCCGGCTGGATAAACTATGCTAAACTAACTATGCATTGTGACAGGTGCATTAGATAGAACTTATACATAACCCAACTTTACGCATCCATCTATCTGGAACTGTCACTGCGTATGAGTTGGGTTTTTTATTGGTGAAGATATGATAAAGCGTAAGGATATTACAGGTAGGTTTGATAACTCTAAAAGGAAAACTAATTTTGATGATTGGTGCTCATTAAGCGTTATATCAGATGTGAGAGGGGGTGAGTTTGCTGCAATCTCATTTGACTATAAAACTCATTTTCGCGTCGGAGTTGAGATCTCTGCTGTAACCTACATTTCAGAGAATGATAAATCAAATACAGATAGGATTGGGGATTTATTAAGGAGCAAGATAATGAACCGTATTTATGGCGACATCCTTGATGACATCAATAACATAAGAATGAATATAGACTTCGAGGGCAGACAGGCATCCTTGGATGCAGTGGATAGACTGCTCAATAAGTTAGCAAAAGAGATTCATGGCGGTTAATATGAAACTACCCAAGCGCAAGCCATTAGTAATAGCGGTTCACGCCGCATTGATAGCGAGGCGTAAGCAATGAGAATTATTGAAAAGCTTAACTGGAAAATGTTAGCGTCTCGACTTAATGGCGCATACAAGCGAATGCTAAAAGATGACGATCACAAGCTTATTATTCGTGACATCGTTGGATTTGCTAAACTAGGTCAATACGATCCAGAATCAACTTACACACCAGAACAGTTATTAGAATTGCGAGGTCGCCAACAAATGGCACTTCACATACTGCGTCACTTAGATGTTGACGCAACAACACAGATTGAGCATCAAAACGACGCTCAAGCACAAGGTAATTACTTAAGCGAGGAACATCACAATGGATAACGCCCCTGAAACAAATGCAAGCGATACCCCTTTACTTGGTGGATATGCTCCAGAGCAATCACCAGAAAGTGCCGCTCCTGCTACTGAAGAAGGACACGCACCTGTCAATAAAGACACTTGGTTTGGTGCGTATTCTGAAGATGCACAATCACTAATCACCAATCGAGGTTATGATAAGTTAGACCAGAACGAAGCGTTCGAAGACCTGGCTAAAGGTTATAAAAACCTACAGTCCAAGATGGGCGGCAATCACGACGAGCTGTACAAGATTACAGCCGAGATGGCACCAGAAGACCGCGCTAATATCTATAACGCAATGGGTCGGCCTGAAACGGTTGAGGGCTATACCTATGAAGTTCAAGAAGGCGATCATCCTGAGCTAGTTCAACACTTCAAGAATGTTTCTCACGAGCTAGGTTTGAGTGAGTCTCAAGTAAGCAAAATGATCCCAATGCTTAATGAGCAAATCGTTAATATTGCACAAGCTCAGCAAGATGCAGTACAAGCACAAAACAATGCCGACCTTGAGTCATTACAAAAAGAATGGGCTGGGGCATGGGAGTCAAAATTAAACCTAGCTACTCGCGCAGCTGAACACTTCGGCATTACTGAAGATATGCAAAAGGCCATCGTTGCTAGTGGTAATAGCGCTGGATTCATTAAGGCTCTAAATAAAATGGGCAGCCTAATGGCTGAAGGTGAAATGGCTGGAATGTCTCCTGCTGATGCCAAAGCAACAATGGGCGCAATGTCGAAAGAAGAAGCGCAATCAGAACTTGCAGCTAAACAAGGCGATCCAGATTTCCAAGCGCGACTACGAAGCACTGACCGCAAAGTGGCAGAGCAAGCATCGCAAGAGCTTGAGAAGTACTACAAAATTATTGCCGGGTAACTCCGGCTTTTGCATTAATCAATAGATAGTTGTAAAATTAACTTAGCAAATTCAAGAGACACGCACCTTTCGGCGTAGAGATACGCCAGCCATTGACGGCACACGATGCCCTCTAACGGTAATTTGCTGAAACGCTCCCAGAAATGGATACGGCGAACACAACTTTAGTAAATTATTTTTATGAGGCAATACAATGGCTTACACGGTTCCTGAGCATCATGTACTACAGTTCTCCGATCAAGTTGGTTTGCTCAGCCAACAAATGGAGTCTGATTTCTTCTCTGCGGTAGACGTTCGTGATTTCTTTGGTGAAAATGCCGAGGTTATCAAACAATACGGCACTACTGCATTCGCAGACCTAACCGATCCAGTTGGTGATACGGTATTCGATTCTATCAACAAAGATTCTCGCTGGTGCATGCCTAGTGACAAGAAGAACGTCCTAGCAACCACCCGTGAGGATGAGCTGCGTACAATCATCAATACCACCAACCCGCTAGTTATGGGTCAAGCTGCTGCACTTGCGCGCCTATACGATGCGACGATTATGGCTGCTGCTATCGGCACTAACCAAACTGGTAAGTACGATAACTTGCAATCTACTCCGCTTCCTGCGTCTCAAATTATCAACTCAACAGCTACAGGTGTTGCATTCTCCCTAGCCTTCGTAAAAGAAGCTAAGAAGAAAATGGACGAAGCTAACGTGTCTAAGATGGGTCGTTATATCGCCGTATCTCCTGACCAAATGAGTCGATTGATGGATGACCCAGAAGTGACCAGTTCTGACTACAACACAGTTAAGGCGCTGGTTCAGGGTGAGATTAATACTTACCTTGGCTTTACCTGGATCATGTCTACGTCAATTCCAGTTGCTGGTGATATTGAATCGGCAGTTTGCTGGCAGATGACTGGTCTATGCCTTGGTTTGTGGGCGCGCGATGGTCGTCGCGTATTCTCTCGCATCGATGAGCGTAAAGATAAAAACTACTTAACTCAGGTTTACTCTAAAGTAACTCTGGGTGCTACACGTACCGAAGAGGTTAAAGTAGTTGAGATTCGCTCAGATAAGACAGCGGCATAATTAATTGAGGGCTTCGGCCCTCCTTCTTTTCGAGGTGATACATGGCACGTCCAAAGAAAGAACCATCGCATGACGTTTATTCTATTGATGGCCGCAAAGTTGAAAAGTCAGAAATGATTCACGACGGCGATCAAGTTCAAGTTCTAATCCCTAAAAACACTCCTTACGTTCAAGTACGCCGAGCGCTTGAGATTGCTCTGCTAAGGGTTCGCTAATGCCTTCACAAGTCGATCTCTGCAATAAGGCGCTTCGTCGTTTGGGTGAAGATCCAATTGTTGCATTAGACCAAAATTCTATATGGGGTCGTCGTTGTCTTGCGGCCCTTCCTGAAGTTATTCGCACTGTATTGTCGCTAGACACCTGGCGCTCAGTCACAAAGCGCGCTGAGTTAGCGGCTGAGTCTGCAAAGCCAATTGGCTACACATCTGCATATCCTCTGCCTTCTGACTGTCTTAGATTAGCTGCACTTAAACAAAGTCAGTATCAAGATTGGTCTATTGAAGGGAATAAGATTCTAACCCAGAAAGATACAGATCAAACTCTAGAGATAATGTATGTCTCTGAAGAGACTGACCCTAACAAGTTTACGCCGACACTTTACGAGGCTATTGCTTTGGGTTTGGCGCATGAGTTATCAGGGTATTCGACTGCAACAAACGTAGCAAAAGATGACATATATCAATTTTACCTGCTTGCTGTGTCGGCGGCACAAGAGGTAAACAACAAAGAAAACCCGGTTCAATATCTATCTAGCACTTCTTGGGTGGATGCACGAATATCTAGCCTTGATAGAACTTTATACGGTCAATATGGTGAGTAGTAATGAAATCAACATTAATGAAGTTGAACTTCAATGGAGGAGAGCTTAGCCCCCTTCTAGATGGAAGGGTTGACTACCCTAAATACTCATCCGGCTGTAAGCAGATGAATAACTTTGTTCCCACTGTTTACGGCCCAATGACAAAGCGCCCTGGCACTAGGTTTGTAGAAGACTTAGGTGGTGAGGCGGTTTTATATCCTTTCGAGTTCTCAGAATCCCAAGCATACATCTTTGCGTTTAAAAGCCTAACTATCGAGGTGTTTACTCTTGATGGAAGGCTTCTTGATGGTGGCGGAATTCCAGTTTCCCTAACTAACCCATACACACTTGATCAATCAAAAGAGCTAAAGTTTGCCCAAACTGGTGACTTGGTTTACTTCACGCACCCAACTGGCGGAATGGTTAAGATATCAAGAACTGCTGTAGATGCATTTACTGTCGAGACGTTCGAACCAATGAATGGCCCGTTTCAAGATGTTAACGATATTGACGACCTTACTCTAAAGGTTGCTCCAGTTACTATTGATGGCGACGGAAACGCAACAGAGGTTGATATTGTCGCTAGTGACTTGATATTTACTCTTAATGATATCGGGGCGTTCATTCAGATAGGTTACATTCCGTCAACCAAGTATGACAGCTGGTTCCCTGCTGAAGGAACATGGGCTGTAGGTGATTACTTACAATATGAGAATAGAATCTATGAGGTCACGGCGGGTAGCGGTGCGACGGGCAAGCGTGCGCCATTGCATGAAAGGGGTGAAGAGTCGGACGGGAACCTTACCCTCAAATACATATCGAACGGGTTTGGTTACGCAAAAATCAAAGGAATCGGAGCAGAACCAAGCGCAACAGCAAACTGTGAAGTAATAAAAACTTTTCCACCTCAGATTGTTGGTGATCAAATAATACCACCAACCTATGGCATTGAAACGCCGGAGTGGTACTGGGGTGCATTTGGCGGTCGATTTGGCTGGCCTAGCGCAATAGTATTCCATCAACAAAGAATGGTACTTGGTGGCTCATTGGAGCAGCCGCAGACTATATGGGGAGGCGTGATAGCGGACATTGAAAACTTCCAAGAAGGCACAGAAGATGATCAAGCTTACGAATTCACCATTGCAGCAAATAAGAAAAACCCTATCGCATGGCTTGCGTCGAACGTCATACTTAATATTGGCACTTTGGGTGGCGAGTTCTTTGCTAGCTCAAGCGGCGCAAGCATTACTCCATCGGATGTTGATATTCAGCAAATCGGAACGTACGGAAGCGCAGAAACGCCAGCGCCATTAATAGCCAATGGCTTCACGATATTTGTTCAAGCCGGAGGAAAGAAACTTAGAGAGCTTAGGTTCCAAGAGGAAACGCAGCGTAACTTTGCTAGAGACTTAAACAAAGTGGCTGAGCATATTTCTGGTGCTGGTATAAAACAAATAGTATACCAAGCTGAGCCGTATCAGGTTGTATGGGTAATCATTGGTCAGGAGCTTTACGCTTTAACTTATGAGACTGATGAGGATGTTTACGCATGGTCGCGTCAATCTGTTGGTAATGTTCAGTCAATAGCAACAATACCAAATAGCGGCGATGATAGATTATGGATGATAGTGGAGCGCGAAGGGAGTTACTACATAGAGTATTTGACAAAGTTCTATCGAAGCTCTGACAATTTAGTTGATGCTTGCTTTGTCGATTCATCCTTAACTTACGATGGGCCAGAGATTCAAACTCTAACGGGTCTAGGTCATCTGGAAGGCAAGACGGTATCGATACTAAATGAAGGTTCTGTTGGTCCTCAAAGAGTTGTTACTGGCGGACAAATAACGCTTCAATACCCAACAACAAAATGCGTGATTGGTCTTCCTATTGTTTCAGAATGGCAATCAATGAGATTTGAAGGTGGGTCTAATGACGGCGTTGGGCAAGGAAAGAGCAAGCGAGTAAACGAGATAATTCTACGACTTGATACAACAGGTGCGGGACTTACTTATGGTAAGGGTAATTTAGACTTAGATTTTGAGCAGGGATATTCTGGTTACATTCCTGTCAGAAACACTAATGACAATATGGATGGTCCGCCTAGTTTATTCGATGGTGATACTTATAGACAGCCAATGACAGGCGGAACCGATCAGCAATTTATGTGCAGGTTGGAGCATTCCGAGCCGGTACCGTGTACAATTATCTCATTGATTTTCGGAGTGGACACCCATCAATGATGAAACCATTAAATCCTAGTGACGTGAGGTTACTAGAAGTTCAGCCAGCACAGGAGTATTACAAGGGACATCTAACGGAGGGTGTCCTTTCTCAATTGCAGGGTGATAACTTTACCTACTGGGAGGATGGTAAGGTAAAAGCATTAATTGGAATGCAGCATCAATGGAAAGGTCGGGCGATTGTGTGGGCTTTAATTGGCGATGTGAAATCATGGATTAGGTTTCACCGGGAAACGAAAGGTATTATGAAAGAGTACATTTCTAAACGTGGTATACTTAGGTTAGAAATGACGACAGAGGTCGGGTTTGTTGAGTCTGAACGTTGGGCGCGTATGTTAGGTTTTGAAGAGGAATCTATTTTGAAAAGGTACGGGCCGGACGGTAAAGACCATAAGATGATGGTGAGACTATGAGTGCAGCGGCGGCGATAGGTGCGGCGACAGGTTTGAATGTTATCGGTGGCTTTCTTGGTGCTGAGGAGCAAAAGGCCGGATTAGAAAACCAGGCTAGGGCTTTGGAGCTTCGTGCTGATGCCTTGGAAAAAGAAGGTTTCGCACAAGAGACGGCGATTCGTAGACAAAAAGATCAAGTGATTGGTCAGCAAAGAAGCGCGGCGGCGGGTTCCGGTGTTGATGTTACTACCGGGTCAGTATTGGACGTGATCGAGGATTCAGCATTCAATATTGAGATGGATGCGATGACAACCCGGACAAGTTACGCAAATCAAGCGCTGGCTATGAGGCAAGAGGCCGCAATGACTCGCGCCGCTAAGCCTTCGGGTCTATCTACTTTACTTGGCGCTGCTGGCACTGCCGCTGGCGGTTACGCTCAATACAAAATGTTTAAATAGGTGAATCATGGCCAAGTTACCCCAATACAGACAACAAGTAGTTGAGCAACAGTTTTCACCCGGTGCAGCGCCGGTTGATCGCTCTATGTCGCAAGCGCTGGGACAAGCCGCTCAAGGTCTATCACAATTTGCAAAAGCGCAAGATGTAATGATGCAGCGAGAAGCGCGTGATTACACCCTAGAGACACAGAACTCTACAGCGGTTGGGCTTACTGCCGAGAAAGAAAGGCTTTCAAATGAGTCAGCGAGTGGCAAGGAATATCTTGATGGAGTCAAAACTTACATTGACTCGCAAAGAAACATTGCAATGGAGAAAGCTCCGAGCGAGAGGGCGGCTAACAGCGTAAAAGAGTATTACGACTCACTAGAATCTAGCGAGTTGCAAAGGGCTATCCCTATTGCATCTCAAATGACCGCAAAGAAAACGGCCAGCGCAGTTAAAACAAATATCAACATTCTGACCAATCAGGTTTATCGAGATCCGACTAGTTACCAGCAAAATCTTGAGCAAGGAATTAAGACCATTCAAGAATCCGATCTTGATGAAAGTTTAAAGTCTCAAGCGATAACAGAATACACCAATCAACTTAACGTACAGAGAGTACAGGGTTTAACGACAATTGAACCTAAAGAGGCGCTAAGAGGCTTGGAAGGTGGGGAGTACGACGGCGTATTGACACCACAGCAACTAACATCATTGACTGAATCTGCACGCAGACAAGTAGCGGCAGAAGAGAAGCAAAGAGAGATTGACGCAAAGACTAGGGTTGCTGAGGCTCAAAAGGAAGAGTCTGCAAAAAATGCAGTCCTTCAGAGCGAGCTAGAAATAGGTATTGCCAGAGGTGAGGCGGGATATGCAGAGGTTGAGCGAGCCTTTGAATCTGGAATTATTACGCCAGCAAAACGAACGCAACTTACCCTTGCCATTGATAATCGCGTGGAAGCACAAAACAAATTAAACCTTGGTATTGCTGGGGTTAGCGCCGCTATCAATGGAGGTCAGCCACTGGATTACACAAACACCGATCATCAAAAGGCGGTTGACGCTTATTACGAAGCAATGCCGGACAAATCAATCGGGTCGGTATTGACTGTTGTTTCTGCGACTAAGGTCATTCCTAGTCAAGTCGAAACGTCTTTAAACGCGAACCTTCGAGGTAATCCAGAGCAAAGAGTTGAGGCAGCCAATGTTCTATCAATGTTAAATGCAAGTGCGCCAGAGGTTGCAGCTTCATTACCTGCTGACACTAAAGCTATGGGTATCGGTATATCTCGCCTGGTTGCGGCTGGGGTTGACCCTGGTCGAGCCAGTGAGCTTGTATTTAACTCTGTATACAACACAACTAAAGAGCAGAAAGAAGTATTAAAAACTCAATTAACCCAGAAAGACATGACAAACAAAAAAGCCAGCGGATTTAAAAAAGCCGTTAGCAAGGTTAGTGATAGTTTCTTTAGCCCAAAGAGAACGCCCTCAATGAACGCTATGGAGGCGGAGTTTAACACGGCGGTAAATGACTATTACTTGTTAACTCATGACATTGACACGGCTATGGAGTTGGCCTCTACTGATGTTAGTAAGGTGTGGGGATCTACCTGGGTGGATGGAAAGGAGCGTGTGATGAAGTACGCCCCAGAGAAGATTTACGGCAACGGCAAAAAGTCAGAATGGATTTATAAACAACTTGGCTCTGAGCTTTCAGAGGTTGGCGTCACTGGTAAATACACACTTCAGGCTGACGCAACAACAGCAAGGGAAGATAAACCGTCATACATGATCATGACAGAGCAAGATGGAGTAATGATGCCATTAATGATAGATGGTCAAATTCAGAGGTACACACCTGACTTTTCTATCACTGAAGATGCTAAACTACTAGAGCAACAAAAAGTCGAATCCGTACAGAAGGCACGCCAGAAAGAGGCAATTCTGAAGGGTTACGGCGGTAAATTCCCTGAGCCTAAATATGGCTCGTACGGTTATGAGGTAAGCAATGCCAATTAAGCCACAAGAAAACGCTGCTCTAGGTTACGTGAACACCTACCTACCAAAAGAGGATGTAGGTTTTTTTGATGTCATTAGCGCAGCATTTCAAACTGAAAACTCTATAGGTTCGGCAATATCAAGGGGGCGAAATCCAGACTTTGATTACAAGCCATACAACTACATGACAGCCAATCCCAATTCCAGAATAGATAATCTCAATAATTCAGATTATGAGCCTCTGGATGATATTCAGGGTTATGAGGAGCATGCTTCTGCGTTTATTGGTGCGTCAAAAGAAAAGTCTACCTGGTTGAAAGGCAATATAGATAGGCAGCGTGAATCAAGAGCTGATTTAGAGGCCGCTGGCTTTGGTGGTATGGCCGCGTCATTTGCTGCTGGCGTTCTGGATCCTATTCAATGGGCGACATTCGGCCCCGGTTCTGCACTCTTAAAGGGTGGAACGATGGCTGCTTTTACAAAGACAGCAGTTGCTACCGGTACAGGTGCTGCGTTAACTGAACTTGCCCTGCACTCAACACAGGAAGAAAGAACGGTAGAGGAGTCTGCCTTTGCTATTGGTGGCGCTGGCTTGTTGGGTGGTGTTCTTGGTAGTGCTGCAAGCGTACTGTCTAAGAAAGAAATCGATCCACTAATTAAGCAGGTAACAAAAGAAGTTGAGGATACGCCATCAATTAACCCTAGACATGCCGGTGCTGCTGAGGTTCAACAAACATCACTTAAAGAAGAGTCTCTGGTCAGTGTGGCTGGCTTAGAGAAGACGGTTAAAATTAATCCGTTTGGGCGGGTTGCCTTGAGTGATTCAGTTGTTGCTCGCCGTACTGTTCAAGACCTGGCAGAAAACAATTATTACTTCGAGAAGAATCTAGATGGCAGAGCTACGGGTCAGGCTGTAGAGACATCCATCAAGTCATATAATGCACTTAGCGGAATGGCTAGTGAAAACTTGGATAAAGCGTTTTTACAGTACCGAGGTAAGACAGGTTCTGGAATTACCTCAAGGGTAGCAACACAAGCGCGAGACTTAATGGGGTCTGGAGCGAGAGAAGGTAAATTAACGTATGGTCAGTTTAAAGAGGAAATCTCCAAGGCAATGCGTAACGGAGATGTTCACGACATCCCAGAAGTTCAGCAAGCAGCAAAGTACTACAGAAAGAACGTATTTGATCCAGTGAAGAAGTCTGCAATCGAGCAAGGTCTATTACCAGAAGATGTTGATGTAAAATTCGCAGACTCATACTTAACTCGCGTTTATAACTTCGAGAAGTTGCGCGCCCAACCTAACCAATTCAAGAAGATTGTCACCGATTGGTTTAGGTCCACAGGTAATGACTTGGAAGCTCCGGCGGAGTTAAGTAAGCGAATTACCGAGCGTGCAGAAGTAATCGACGAAACAAGCGGTAGATTTGCCAACGCCAGACAAGCGGCACAGGGTCTTAACGATGAAATAAAGCGATTACGAGATCTAAAGAAAGCATCTGAGGATGAGATTAAACTCGTCCCGAAAGGCAGGATGGACGCTAAGCGCAAGCAAGGATTGATTGATGAAGCGAAAACTTTTAAGACTAAAATTGCAGAGGCGCAAAAGCAACTTTCTAAGGCAGTCAAAGAGCGAGAGGCGATCAAAAAAGAATTGTCAGAGGTAAAGAAGGCACAGAGAAAAGATAAGTCAGACTACAAGAAGTCTAACTTCATTAATAACCAAGGGCTGTTAAAGGGCTTGGCTGATGATGTGTACGACAATATTTTAAATACTCCTGGTGGCATTGTGCCAAAGAACGTAATCCCTGAAGGTTCGCCGTTTAAGTCTCGTACTCTTCCAATTCCTGATAAGCAGTTAGCGGAATTCCTAGAGAATGACATTGAGACGGTGGCAGAGTTTTACATGCGTTCTACTGCTCCGCAAATTGAAATGACCAAGAAGTTTGGTGACAAGGACATGAAAGGAGTCTTTGAAGAGATTGCCTTCGACTACCAACAGAAGATAGAAAAGAATCCTAGCCAATCCAAAAAACTAATGGATGAACGCGACAGGGTATTGACTGACCTTTCAGCAATGAGAGATCAACTTTACGGCGTGTATAACGTCCCGGCAGATCCAACCTCATTCTGGATGAGAGCTAACAAAACAACACGAAATCTTCAGTTCTTATCTAAGCTTGGTGGAATGATGCTTTCCTCAATTCCCGACTTGGCAAGGCCAATAATGGTCCACGGGCTAAAGCAGAATGCCAAGATGTTTAAGGCTCTTGTGTCCTCTCCAGTAAAGGCTAAGATGGGGATGCAGGAGGCAAAGGTTAACGCTGCTATATTTGAGATGATACAGTCCACACGAGCAAATGCCATCGCTGACATTGGTGATATGTACAAGCAGGGAACTAAATTTGAAAAGTCGGTAGAGGGTATGTCAAACACATTTGGGGCGGCATCTCTAATGTCACCTTGGAACCAGATGCTAAAGCAATGGGCCGGATTCGTGTCTAGTGACGCAGTTCTGAGGAACGTTGTTAAGTGGTCGGACGGCACTATATCAAGCTCTGGAAAAAAGAAACTGGCACAGCTTGGTATAGGCGAGAATGAAGCGAAGCTTATAGCTGAACAGGTAAATAAGCATTCTGATAAAGGTGATGTATGGTTAGCTAATGCTGGCGAGTGGGATAAAGAAATCGCACAGATATTTAAGAACGCAATCATTAAGGATACTGATTCGATGATCGTAACTCCTGGAGTTGGCGATATTCCTCTATGGATGCGCTCGCCAACTGGTAAGTTGATAGGTCAATTTAAATCCTTTGTGTTCGCTTCTCACAATCGCATGTTGATTGCAGGCCTACAGCAAAGAGACGCCGCTTTCTTTAACGGCCTAATGCTATCTATGGGGCTTGGTGCAATGACTTATGCAATGAAAGAGATTGTTAGAGGTGAAGAGCCTAGCACTGACCCTGAAAAAATCCTGTCAGAAGCGGTGGATTATTCCGGCGTGTTCGCATTAATGGCAGAGACAAACGGCATCGTAGAGAAAGCGACTCGCGGAAATGTTGGCATTAACGCACTAACAGGAAACCCGCCAATGTCGCGCTATGCAAGTCGAAACTTTACTAGCTCTATACTGGGCCCGACATTTGGTACTCTAGAAGATGTGGGGACGGTATTTGGTGGGGTTGGTATGCAGATAGGTAGAGAGCCTGAAGGGTTTACACAGAGGGACTTGAGGGCGCTGCGGAGGCTATTGCCATATCAGAATTTATGGTACACGCGCAATCTGTTAAACTATGTAGAAGAACAAACTGCTGAGACAATGGGGATCCCACAATGACAGTAGCAACCACAGAACGAAAACAGAGCTTTACGACTAACGGGGTTACTGTTAACTTCCCGTTCACATTTAAAGCGACAGACGAAAATCAAATCTATTGCCAATACACCCCAGATGGAGGCAATACAGCTGACTACACTAATTTTACTGTAGTCCTTCAAGAGGTTGGGGGAACAGTTACCACTAACGACGTGCTGGTAAGTGGTACGCTGTTGGTTTACCGAATTGTCCCATTAACACAGAACACTGATTATGTTGAGGGCGGTAGATTCCCGGCTGAATCTCATGAAGCGGCACTGGATAAGCTTACTCTTATTGACCAAGATCAACAGGAGGACATTAGCCGAGCGCTAAAGGGTCCAATTGGAAAGGACAACCCATACACACTTGCCGAGACTTTAACGGAAGATGAATTGCTAATCATGCGGTCTAATGAGATTAAGTCTTCAGGAACAACGATTGATGACTTAAACAACGCAATAGACAATGCAAATAATGCAGCTCAGAATGCAGAGAAGGTATTGATTAACCTTCCATCTGGACAATGGGCAGCTGGCATTACATTCAACTCTGCTAATGAGTTTATGAACTTTAATGGTGTAGGTTACACGCCACTACCAACGACAACCTTCCCTTACGTAACGCAAGGCAATGACCCAACACAAGCACCGGATAACGCATTCGTGCAGCCGTTTAGTAATATAAACTCATCCAGCATATCAACCTACACAGATCTAGTGTTTGATAGCGTTGCGGATATGATTGCTGGAACACCTAAAATAACATGGTCAAATTCAACGATAGGAACCAAGTGTTCTACGGGCGGTACAGCATGGAAACAAATTTCATTTAGCGCAACAATGACAATAGACAACTTCAAGCCGCTAACAAAAGTTATTGTTAATGACTTTGGCCTTCCTACGGGAGTAGATGACACAGCCGTTCTGAATGATATCGTTGATAGGTTTGATAACGTTCAGATGTGTGACGACACTTATCTTGTTGATGGTTTTTTTGTTGATAGAAGCAACGTAAAACTTAAGGGTGTCGCAGTAGGTAGTACAATATTAAAAGCCGTACCAGGAATGAACTCTGGAATAATTTTTCAACTTGGAAAAACCCAGTTTACCGGAAACTGTGATATAGGGAATTTTTCTATTGAGGGGAATAATGACAACTCAAATTCAGAGGTTGATTCTGTTGTTGGGTTTAGGGTTGGCTCTGGTAATATTAGTTTTCCTGCAACACGAAACTCAGTAAGTAATGTATATGTAACCAAGGTTCATGATGCATGGCAAATGTCATACGCATGGTCTAACAACTACAAAAATATATCTGGGGGTTCTTGCTGGTATTCTCTAAACCTAATAGCTCAAGTTAACAATATTCACTTTGATAAATTCATTGCATTAAATCACAAGTATGCAATACGAGCATTTAACTCTGAGGGCGTTGAATTTAGCTCGCCACTATTCCAAAACTCAACCGCTACAGCGGGGGAAGATCAAGGCATTGAGCTATTCCAGTCTAACGTAGTAATGACAAACCCTTACTTTGAGAATTTTTCAGAAGATGGGCTTGCGGTTGTTGGAACCCCTTCGGAGTCGGAAACGTCAGCGTCATATTTAAAAATAATTGGCGGAGAGTCAAACACCGCATCTAACAATATTCTCAAACTGAGTAATTACGCATCCGTTAGTGTTGAAGGTCTGCGTGAAGCAGCGGGTGCATCCCCAGTAATTGTTGGGTCTGAGTGTGCGTTTGATTCCGCGAATACCAACGCTAGACTTGGTTTACGCGCTAACTCTAACGTAGCTCAAATGTCAGAATTTAATAACCTACCGAAAAAGGTTTACTCGCTACCTGTTAACAACAAAACCAACCTAACCAAAGGTGGCGGCGGTGGTGGCACACTTACCACATATCCAACGAAAGACGGGTACTTATTAGCGCAAGTTGATACGACGTTTAGGGGTCCAATCATACCTTACGAACTTCAGGCAGGGCGATTGTATACCCTTGTCTATTCGATTAACACACCCGGGGGGACTAACGTAACACTTAGATTGGATAGGGATATTAACCTACCCGCGAGTTCTGTTGGTGACAGAGAGCTAATATACCTACCAGTACTTATTGGGTCTAATAATAACCCCACACTGCTTATTTCATCTGCAAGCACTGACATAGAGATAGGTAAGTTTGATATATACGAGGGGTGTTATCTTGGAAGTTCTGATTTTGATTTTCCAGAGCAGTATTATTTTGAGTCAACACCTACTTCGGGGTCTTGGAAGAAAGGCGATCGCGGACTAAACAAGTCACCGAACGGAGGTGATCCTGAATATTGGCTGTGCTACTCTGACGGAACACCCGGAACGTGGGTGGCGATAGGGAGCTTGCCATAAACGCCGGAGACGTATAACACAGCCGTAAGTACAAAGAACTTTCACCCAGACACGGACCCGCGCTTGCGGTGTTCGTTCTGCGATGCTGACTCCGCCCAGTAACGGGCGCTAGATAATCTGCAAGATGCCTCCTTAATAAAAATGGAGGTTTTCTTTATGTGTGCGAGTATTCTTTTCGCCTCTGCTTCAAATTTAGAAGCAGTCGCTTAGGGATTTCAACAGTGTGGGTATCGTGTAGCTTATTGCGGTTTTTCTTAGCTTGCTTGCGGGGTTTCATCTTGATGTTCTGGTCAAAGTACTTGCGTGCTGCTTTTGCTTTGCGTTTGTTTCGTTTGCCTGATTTGCTTGTCATATAGATACCTTGTCTAGAGTTAGAGAAAGAGGCTTACCCTAAGGTGTGCAAGCCTCTCATTTCTGATTCTGCATCTCATGCTCATTGTCCCACCAACTGCAATCAGCTGCGCGTCTCAGGCCACAACAATGCTATCTCTCGATAGGTAGATAACTTAACCTGTTACCAAGGTAGACTAGATCACTCTTCTATTCGGCATAGCCGATAATGTCAGACACTTCATCCAACATATCTAATGCGATTTCGACATCTGCTGCACCAAAGTAGTTAACGGAAAATAGAAGCACAACAAACGAGATAAGCAAGATTAGCGCTCTAATTGGCTTGAACTTACCATCCGCAAAAATCCAACCCTTCAAGCTTGGTAGAATACTAAGCGCAACTCTAATTAATGCCTGACCTTTCATATTAAGCCCTCGTAAACTTCCATGAGATTACCATGCTCTATCACTTTAGCATGTCGGATAGCTCGTTTCGGAGTCTGCTTTGCCCATCTTGAATCTAAAGCCTCTGTAGCCGCCGCAGGAAAGTCTTTTGCTTCTAGTGCAGCAATCATCTTCTTAAACTTAAATAAGCCAACCACACCAAGCTGATACGCCATGGATTTGATGATTATCTGGCGGCCTTCGTTAAGTTCGATGTACCAGCGGTGTTTTAGTAGCTCTGGAACAACTTTGTTTAGCTCATCGTCAAGAAGTGCCTTGGCCGATCGTGGAGAAACTTTAAAAATGTAGTTTGATAGCTTTGCATTCTTGGGCCCAATCTTTGTGCCGATACCTATTGTAGGAAATCCCTCGGAGCAATGGTAAGGGTCTTCCCTGTATCCTTCTTCGAACTCAAGTAAATCTAGAATGGTCATGAATCAATCCTCATGAGTGGTTAGGGTTAATTATAGCATCAAGAGAAAACGCTATTTAGCATCATCTCAACTTCTGCCGGTAAAAATGGTTTCGGTGCTAACACGCTATCCCTTGCTGCCTTTTCCCTTTCGCATTGCTTCTTAATGCGCTTCTGTATTCTTGCTGATTTCATTAGGGTAATAACCTCAAGGTAGTATTTTCCTTTAGTCGCCCTAAATGTAAACCCGTATTGGTCCTCAAGATATCGACGGGTGTGTGATGCGTTCTTGCATCCAGTTAGTATTTTAAGGTCAAGCATTGTCAATCCGTGGTGTCGATTATCAAACAATACCTTTGCTACCTTCATTGTTTCATCGCCTACTATCTTTTTTGATGCCTTTTCAAACTGAGACACAAGGCGATCATCACGCTCCTTAGCTCGCTCTTTGATTCTTTTTTTAACCTGCTTCCTATTTGCTTCCAGGTAACCATCAGACTGAACGCCAGTTACATCAGCCAACTCAAATCGCTTTCCTTTGGTCATGTTAAATACAAAGCCATGTCCGCCAGCTAAAGCGCGTCGAGCAGCTGCAATCTTGCAAATGTCAACATTCAATTCAACCGCCGTTTCAGATGACTTTAGAGGGTTTCCAATGTTATTTTTATAGTGCTCAGCAAGTCTCTGAAGGAAACATCCATTATTCATCAGTTCAAATCTTTCTTCGTACTTCTTCCAATTCATCACTCAAACCCCAATCATCCAACTAGTTACCAACTTAGCAAAGTCATCTGCTTCCTTAGATACTCTGCGTTTATTTTCATTTCTTGCTATTAACTTAGCTCTTTCGCGGTCTTGCTTAATTCCTCTTCGGCAAGCTGCTGTTAGGTTTAATCCACTCATAGATTCACCCTAGTGCAACAACAAATACAAAGCCCCAAACAAAGCAAGCTGCCGCCCATGTTAAACCTTCAATCTTAAACTG
>Ga0315330_10000620_pt1 | contig 22552 bp, 18 predicted proteins | sample M140m34915metaG_FD_203453 | JGI IMG/M metagenome (GOLD analysis project Ga0315330, IMG submission 203453) | Ammonia-oxidizing marine archaeal communities from Monterey Bay, California, United States - M1 40m 34915 | ecosystem: Environmental > Aquatic > Marine > Intertidal zone | place: USA...
GTCAGGCAAGCCCTTTAGACCCCCGAATCGAGCAGCGGTGGACGCGGCCTTAGAGACTATGGGTGCAGGCAGTTTTGAGGTCGTTAATCGCGAGGATAAGCCAACGCAAACTCGGCCGAATGCACCATTTATTACGTCAACCTTGCAGCAGGCTGCGAGCACGCGCCTGGGGTACGGGGTTAAGAAGACCATGATGATGGCGCAACGTCTCTACGAGGCGGGTTACATCACCTACATGCGAACAGATTCGACGAACCTCAGCGAAGATGCGATCGCTGCGGCTCGGACGCTGATTCAGCGGGACTACGGGGATCGGTACTTACCGGAGAACCCTCGTCTTTACGCTAACAAAGACGGTGCGCAAGAAGCGCACGAAGCGATTCGCCCATCCAGCGTTGAGGTGAAAATGACCCAGCTGTCGGGGATGGAACGTGACGCTGAGCGCTTATACGAGTTGATTTGGCGACAATTTGTGGCTTGTCAGATGCCCAATGCTGAGTATTTGAGTACGGCAGTGACCGTTCATCGCGGTGATTTAGAGCTGCGGGTGCGGGGCAGAATTCTGCGATTTGACGGCTACACACGGGTGCAATCACCGGCGGGCAAAAAAGAGGAAGATCCAGTTCTACCCGATTTTAAAGTGGGTCAGAATCTTAAGTCAGTTGAAATCGAACCGGTTCAACATTTCACCAAACCGACAGCGCGCTTTGGCGAGGCATCCCTTGTGCGGGAATTGGAAAAGCGGGGTGTCGGACGACCTTCAACCTATGCGGCGATCATTACCACGATCCAGGATCGCGGTTATGTTTCTCTGAAAAATAAGCGGTTTTATGCCGAGAAGATCGGAGAATTGGTAACGGATCGGCTGAATGAAAATTTCACCAAATTACTTGATTTTGGATTTACCGCAGAAATGGAAAACTCCCTTGATCAAGTTTCCAGTGGGGACCAAGATTGGAAAGATACCCTCAATGAGTTTTATTCGGACTTTTCAGAAAAACTTGAGCAAGCCGCGGATACTGACCATGGAATGCGCGCCAACGTTCCGTCGGTGATCCAAAAAGCCTGCCCAGCATGTGATCGTCCGATGAATGTTAGAACGGCCAGCACCGGGGTTTTTCTAGGGTGTTCGGGTTACGACCTACCGCCGAAGGAGCGCTGCAAACAAACCATCAACCTGATTCCTGGAGACGAGGTTGTGAGCGCGACAGGGGACGATGAGGAAGAGTCGAGGATCCTGTTGAAAAAGAAGCGATGCCCTCGCTGCGAAACGGCCATGACGGAATACCTTATCGATCAGACCACAAAATTGCATTTGTGCGGTAATAATCCTGATTGCAGCGCCTTCGATTTTGAGAAAGGCGAATTCAAGATTAGGGGTTACGAAGGACCCACTCTGGAATGCGAGAAGTGCGGCTCTGAGATGCAGCTTAAAACAGGACGCTTCGGGAAGTACTTCGGCTGCACTGGCGAAGATTGTAAGAACACCCGAAAGTTACTTCGTAATGGCGAGGCGGCTCCGCCCAAGATGGATCCGGTACCCATGCCAGAACTTGTCTGCGAGAAAGTCGAGGACACCTACTTGTTGCGTGATGGCGCCGCAGGTTTGTTTTTAGCGGCAAGTCAATTTCCCAAAAACCGCGAAACCCGGGCCCCTTATCTAGATGAGTTGGTGCCGCACCAAAACGAGATTGATCCGAAATATCAATTCCTGATGCGCGCGCCCCAGTCTGATCCCGATGGTCGGCGTGCTTTGGTTAAATTTGGGCGTCAGACCAAAGCCCACTTTGTGTCAACCGAGATTGAAAAGGGTAAGGCGTCGGGTTGGCGGGCAGACTTTGACGAAGCGACTGGGTTGTGGATTGAGTCCGAATCGAGCAAACCGGCTAAAAAACCGGCCAAGAAGAAGGTTAGAGCAAAAGCCAAGCCCAGAGCTAAAACAAAAGCGAAGCCCAAGAACGATTAACGATGAGTGGGCGGCTGCCAGGTCAGTGGCGGATGACGCCCACGGCAAGGCCCTCTATTGCGAAGTCACAGGTTCGCAGGTCGACTTCGATCGGCTGGTAGTCCCGGTTTTCAGGCAATAGTGTCACCGCATGGGGCTGATCACCTTTTTGAAATCGTTTGACGGTCACCTCGTCATCGATCCTAGCAACAACAATATCGCCTTCTCTGGCAGTTGGCGTGCTGTGAACTGCGAGTAGGTCTCCATCAAGGATGCCACATTCGATCATACTATCGCCTCTTACGATGAGCATGTAGTCCGCCGCGGGGTTGAAAAATGCTGGGGGAATTTCACAATGATCCTCGATGTGAGTCTCGGCGAGGATTGGATGACCTGCTGCAACCCGGCCAATAATGGGTAACCCCAAAGATTCCGGAAGTTTAATGCCCCTTGATGTTCCGGGGATCATTTCGATGGCACCCTTACGCGCGAGGGCTTTAAGGTGTTCTTCAGCCGCATTGGCGCTTTTGAAACCCAGCTCTTTGGCGATATCTGCTCGAGTGGGTGGATAGCCTGTTTCTTCGATGTGTGATTTTACAAAGGCTAGGACTTCGCTTTGTCGCTGGGTCAATTTATTCATTGTTAATCTCACTTACGGAATTTGAGTTATCATCGAAACGCTGGCTATGCTGTTTTTGTCTTAACCAGCCCTGAGCGCAAAACAACAGCCCTGAGCGCATGTACACAGTCCCGTCCCTAGCAGCTCAACATCGTGGACAAATCGCCGATCTACCACGCCGATCTACAAAACCACCAATTTAAACGATCAAGGTTCACCGCCTGGCCAAATCCTTCGTTTAAGTCACTGACTTGCACGAAGGGCAGACTCAACGTATCTGTGTATTTATACAGCAGTGGTATTATATACAGTAAATTTCTGGCTGCAAGTGCTTTCTAGTCCTGACCCTTAGGTTGATTTCCTTCGGGGTAGAGCTATAGTGTCGAGGCAGAATTAGGGGGGTCGAGCGTGTTGCAACGAGAATACAAAATTCAAAGGGTTTTGGGTTTATGGGCGCTGGTGTTCAGCCTTTTTTTGTCAATGGGGGTTCAGGCCTCGGATCATGACGAGGCTGTCATGTGGGTGCTGGGTAGCTACTCCAGCAAGGAATCTGCGGAAGGTGTTGCGCGGGAAATAGCGTCACTGACTGGGCAACAGACAGGTCTTCAAGAAATCCAGCGATCAGGATTGACGCTGTTTAGGGTAGTGATGCCGTTGGGGACAGAGCGTGAACAGTCACGGTTGTCTAGCCTCTTGCTCAGTGCTGAATTCGACCAACCCTGGCGAACACCGGTTAAGCAGTCCACGCTGATTACGCCGCTTCCCCAGTCAATTTTGGAGACGAACCCCTCGGATGATGCGAGACTCGACCCAAGCGCTGGAGCGTTGGCAAATTCCTTGGAGGAAGCAGATTCTGGTCGGGCCGATAGAAGCCAAGCCATGGCGCCCGTAACGCAGAAATCGTCACCGCCGGTTGAGACGAAATCGAAGGTTGCTGTCTCTGATCGATTATCCCTCGATTCAGATTATCACCCAATTCGGCTTTACCCTCGGAACTGATCCTGTTGGCGCGGGGCTCAATTTTTTAAGGCTTGTGAGAACACCATGAGTACCATCGATGATTTGCTGGCTTTTCTAACCGTCTGGGTCTCAGACCCGTTGGTCGTTAATGTCTTTTTTGTCATTCTTATCACTGCGGTGGTCAGTTACTTTGCTCGTAAAACTCTGGCCCGATTGTTACTTCAGGTCTCGAGCACTGAAAACCCTTGGGATGATGCGTTGTTGCGAACGGTCCGGGTGCCGCTCAATCTACTGATTTGGGTCATCGGTCTTTCAATCGCCGCAGAATGGATCTCTGAAGCGCGAAGCCAAACACAAATTGAAGTGATTGCCCTGGTTCGATATCTCGCATTCATTGGTCTTGTGACACTCTTTTTGACGCGTCTTATCAAAGAGCTTGAAACCGCTTACTTGGCTTCAGGGGGCGACGAAACGACGGTGACGGCGGTGGCTAAGCTCCTACGAATCTCATTGTTCGTTACAGCCGCGCTCATGACCATGCAAACGATGGGTTTGAGTATTACAGGTGTACTGACATTCGGTGGCATTGGCGGAATTGCTGTGGGGTTTGCCGCCCAAGATTTGTTAGCCAATCTTTTTGGTGGTCTGGTGATCTATCTAGATCGTCCTTTTAAAGTGGGAGATTGGATCCGCAGTCCAGATCGTGAAATTGAGGGGACAGTGATAAAGATTGGATGGCGGCTCACCGAGATTCGTACGTTTTCCCAGCGGCCGCTTTATATCCCAAATTCGACATTCTCTAAAATTGCACTAGAGAATCCATCGCGGATGCTCAATCGCCGGATATTCGAGACGATTGGTTTACGTTACTGCGACATCAGTAAAATGGAGCGCATTGTGGCAGAAGTCTCGGCATTGCTTCGACATCATCCAGAAATCGACCCTGACCGGACACTGATTGTAAACTTTGACAGTTTCAATGCCTCGAGCGTGGATTTCTTTGTGTATACCTTTACGAAAACGGTCAATTGGGTAGAGTTTCATGCTGTGAAACAACGTGTGCTTCTGGAAATTGCAGAAATTATTGAACGCCACGGAGCAGAAATAGCATTTCCTACATCGACTGTGCATTTAGAAAGCACGAAACCCAATCCAGAACCTTGATTTAAACCGCTGAGCTGAGGAAGCCGCATGGCAGAGATGTTGTTTTACGAAAAACCGGTGCCGCTGAGCAGTGTCAATCATGCAGATTGGACGTTGAGGCTGCCAGAGCCGAGGTTTGGTTTTGCGGCGTCGATCAATTCCGTTGTGCTTGCAGGAATCGAGTTTGTCGAAGCGTCAAAAGACTACCCCATTGTTTTTGCAAAAGCCGCCGATGCTTTAGTGCCAGTGGCGCTTTTGGGGCTTCGGGAAACCAATAATCTCTATGTGGACGCGAGCGGGGATTGGCTTACAGGACACTATGTTCCTGCCTTCATCCGTCGTTACCCCTTCGTCTTGGCGGAAGGGCCTGGGCCAGAACCGGTGGTCTGTATTGACGAAGCCTTTGAGGGTTTTGGGAAGACAGATCCCGAGGCCGCTGGCGAGGCCCTTTTTCTTGATGGGGAACCCCAACCTGTGTTGTCGAAGGCGATGGAGTTTCTTGGCGAGTTTCAGCGTCAGTTTGATCGGACAAAGCGATTTGTTGCTGTTCTTGAAGAGCACGATCTGTTGACCGAAGTATCTGCCACGATTACAGATCAGCAGTCAGCTCAAACCCATCTGAAGGGCCTGAAGGTGGTCGATGAGAAGAAATTGATTGGGATCAGTGACGAGATCGCTCTAAGTCTTTTTCGGTCAGGAGAGTTGAGCTGGATCTATGCCCATCTGATGTCGATCAGCAATCTTAAAGCGCTGAGCCAGAGAGCGGGTCTCGTTTGAAGGCACCGCTCACCCAACGACCTCATAAGAGGAGCTGAAGATGACGCTTGCTGTGATTGGCGGGACAGGGTTTGGGGCTTTTGCAGGTCTGGCCGAAGTTCAAGACCATCGGATTGAAACACCCTATGGCAGCGCCGAAGTGCAAACAGGAAAACTTAATGGGCGCTCGCTGATATTTCTTCCAAGGCACGGGATGCCTGCGCGTAAACTGCCGCACCTGATTAATTACCGCGCCAATTTGAAGGCCCTTGAGAAACTCGGTGCGACCCAGGTGTTGGCGGTGACTGCAGTGGGAACTGTGGATCCGGCGCTCTTGGTACCCAGTCTGGTGGTTCCGAACCAGCTGATTGATTACACCCACGGAAGAGACTTGTCATTCTTCGAGGACGAAATTCATCATATTGACTTCACAGAACCCTATGATCCGGGTTTGCGACTTGGGATTTTGCGAGCGGTTGACCAGGTCACGGGTGATTATCCTGATTTGGTTGTCGCTCGAGAAGGCGTTTATGGCTGCACCCAAGGCCCGAGGCTGGAAACTGCGGCAGAGATTCGTCGGCTTTTTCGAGACGGATGCACCATTGTAGGGATGACCGCAATGCCAGAGGCAGCGCTGGCCAGGGAGATGGGTATGCCTTACGCGGGGATATCTGTGACCGTGAACCCGGGGCCCGGTCTTGCGCCCGGCGAAGTCGTTTTAGAAGACATTGAAGCTGCAATGGATCAGGGCTTGGCCTGGGTCAAGGCGATTCTCCTAGAGTTTATGGCAGCTGCTGCCTGAGTGTCGACCCGAGCCTACTGGCTAGATCGGGTCGGGCTCCACCGGCCTAATTTGCACGATCAATCCAAACTGCGGATGATCCAAATAGTGCGCTTCGTTGGAACGCAGGCGGCGCTGTTCTGTCATTTGATAGCGATTTCCGGCGTTGAACGTTTCTCCATTAATCGCCGCTTTGATTAAGTCTGGAAAGTCTGAAATCAATGGATGTGTTCCCCAATCTTGCTGGGGCACGAGCGTTTTATTGAACCTCACGAACCAAAGGTCTGTGCTGATGTGCAGAAAGCGACTTTTTCGAACATTGAGGGTACCCTCAAGTTCAAAGTCCGCACCATACTGCTCTCCGCCTTGCAATAAGATTGGAGTTTCCTTGCCTGTGATGGGTTGTGTCCAGCTCTGATGTAGCATGAGCCGATAAAGTGATGAACGTCGAATAGACCGCGCCGCGCCGCCGAGCATCCGCTCCTCAGCAGCAACCGCTCTAAAGGCAGGGCTGGGCCTTTCAAAGATCGCTGCCAGAGTCTCAGAACGAGCGCGCTCGGCAGACCCTTCGATCATCGCCTGATCCGAATCTAATTCGGTTTGCTCGGATTGCTGGGCTTTGACAGCGTCGAGGAGCGCGCGACTTTTGGGGCCTAAAGCGAGGTCGGCAAAACGGAAATCTACTTGGGCTTGAGCAGGTGTTTCATCGCCAACTCGAGGGCTGATATTGTCCTCAGCCAAAAGGTACATCGCCTGTTCAATGCGCTGTGGTTGGGTCTGACCGCTTGTGCCTGGGGCAATGGCGATCAGCGAGGGCGGGTAAGGGCGCGGTACGGGCATTGCCGCTGGCTGATCGGCTGCTGCGGTGAGTCGCTTAAAGGCGATGACCTCGATTTGATACCAGGACCCTTTAGGGGGTTCAGCAGAGGCGACGAGGGATAGAGCCAGGGCCATGATCGCAAGGGTCCCGCGTACCGGCGCGGAAACACAATATCGTGCCTCGCTAGGCAGCCTGTGTAAAATGTTCGAGTAAGTCTTCAATCTGTTTAAACCGTTTTTCTCGATCCTCTATTGTAGCCACAATTGCCAGTTGGTTGGCAGAGGCAAAACGGTACCGTTGAGATTGTTTTTGGACGAGCGCAATGACAGTTTCTGCAGGAACCCGGGTGTTTTGAAGAAACTCGATTTTTCCGCCTCTCGGCCCAAAATCGACTCGGCTGATGCCCAAGTGCTCGGCTTTCAGTTTGAGCTCAGTGACCCGAAATAGATTTTTAACGGGTTCGGGTAACAAACCGAACCGATCGATCATTTCCACCTGTAAGCTTGAAAGCGACGCCTCGTCTTTTGCGCTCGCGATGCGTTTATAGAGTACAAGGCGCATGTGGACGTCGGGCAAATAGTCGTCAGGAATCAGAGCAGGGAGATGCAGCTTGATTTCTGTGCTGTCCTCCATCGGGGCCTCTAGGTTAATTTGTTTGCCAGCTTGAAACGCAGTCACTGCCCGGTCCAACATGTCCATGTATAGACCGAAGCCAATGGCTGTCATGTTGCCAGTCTGGGACTCACCCAACAGTTCCCCGGCACCTCGAATTTCCATATCGTGGGTCGCAAGAATGAAACCGGCGCCTAGATCTTCCGCCTCAGCGATGGCCTCAAGGCGCTTCTCTGCATCTCGAGTAATCGATCGCTCGTCGGGCGTGAGGAGGTAGGCGTAGGCTTGATGATGAGAGCGTCCGACGCGACCACGCAATTGATGAATTTGCGCCAGGCCAAACTTATCAGCTCGATCCATGATGATGGTATTGGCGTTGGGGATATCAATGCCCGTCTCGATGATTGTGGTGCAGACAAGAATGTTCGCGCGTTGATGATAGAAGTCTGACATGACTTGTTCGAGCTCTTTTTCGCGCATTTGGCCATGTCCGATCAGAATCCGCGCCGCTGGTATGAGGGTTTTGAGTTCATCGGCGACGCGCTCAATATCCTTAACCTCGTTATGCAGATAATAGACTTGACCGCCGCGCTGCAGCTCGCGCTGCACCGCCTCTTGAATAATAGCGAGCTGCCTTTTTCGGATAAAAGTTTTGATCGATAAACGTCTGGCGGGTGGAGTCGCGATCAACGAAAGGTCACGCAGTCCGGTCATCGAGAGGTTTAGGGTGCGCGGGATCGGCGTTGCGGTCATGGCTAGGACATCGACATCGGCGCGCAAGGATTTGATGCGCTCTTTTTGGCGCACACCAAACCGGTGCTCCTCGTCAATGATTAAAAGGCCCAGATCATCAAACCGGACCTGGTCTTGAATCAGCGCATGGGTCCCAATGATGATATCCACTTTGCCCCTTGCCAGAGAGGCAAGCACGGCGTCTTGCTCTTTTCTTGTTTTAAACCGAGAGAGGCTCTCGATGTTGACGGGCCAGTCTGAAAATCGATCACGAAAAGATTGCAGGTGCTGCTCTGCCAGCAACGTGGTCGGAACGAGTATGGCGACCTGTTTGTTTCCTTGCACCGCGAGAAAGGCTGCACGCATCGCAACCTCGGTCTTGCCAAAGCCAACGTCACCGCAGATGAGACGGTCCATTGGCTTTGGGCTGCAAAGATCAGCAATCACAGATTCGATGGAAGTCACTTGGTCCGCGGTTTCCTCAAAAGGAAAGGCTCGAGCGAATTGGTCAAAATCAGCATTAGGCGCTGGAAAAGCAAACCCTTCCCTGGCCTCTCGACGGGCGTAGATTTCCAGTAACTCGGCCGCCACGTCACGGATCTGCTCCGCCGCCTTGCGTTTCGCTTTTTGCCAGACGTCGCCGCCTAGACGATGCCAGGGTGCCGTTTCGGCTTCGGCACCTGTATACCTGGAGATCAAGTGAAGGTCGGATACGGGCACGTACAGCGTGGCTTCATCCTGATAGAGGAGCGATAAAAATTCATTCGGTTGGCCGTCAATATCGAGGGTGACGAGGCCTTGGTATCGCCCAATGCCATGGTCGAGATGCACAACGGGGGCGCCTTGTTCGAGCTCTGTGAGGCTTCTGACCACGAGCTCTTCGGCCTGATCACGTTCCTTTTGGCGCCGCCGAGCTTGGAGCACGCGCTCGCCAAAGAGTTGGGGCTCGCTTATGAGGAGACGGTCTTCGTTTACCAGTCGCAGAGAACGATCGAGGGGCGCGGTGCTTAGATTTAAGGGTGCATCGCTTTCAAGAAACTCTAACCAGGATTCAACGGTTTTTGGAACCATGCCCGCTCGCCTCAGCAGCTGATCGATCAGTTCTCTTCGACCGGATGATTCTGCGCAAATCAGGATGAGTTGATCACTGACTGAAAGTTGTGCTCTTAGCTTGTGAAAAGGATCATTGGCGCGATCTTCGATGGCGAGATCAGGAATGCGCTCGGTTGCAAATTGCACAGCGCTCGCTCGATCGGCCTTGACAATATCGATGCGCGCGTAAGGCTTGAGTCTCGTAAACAGCTCGGTCTCGCTCATGAGCAGAGCCGCCGGGGGCAAAATAGGCCGCTCAAGATCAAAGCGGAGGCTTTCGTAACGCGTAGACGCGGTCTGCCAATGCTGGGTGATCGCATCAGTCACGGGCTCGGTCACCAACAACAAGTCTTCTGGGAGATAATCCAGCAGCGTGGCTGTCGTCTCGAAAAACAGTGGCAGGTAGTATTCGATGCCGGCCGGTGCCAATCCCATTGCAACGTCCTGATAGATTGGACATTGCCGAGGGTTGCCGCCGAACTGTTCATGCCAACGGTTCTGGAAGGCCCGGATGCCCTCTGCTGAGAGGGGAAATTCCCGAGCGGGAAGCGTGCTGATCGCCTCGACTCGACCCGTTGAAAGTTGGGTTTCTGGATCAAAGCTTCGAATCGACTCGATGTCGTCGTCAAAGAGCTCGATTCGATAAGGGGTGCTCGCGCCCATGGGGAACAGATCGATCATGGCACCGCGAACCAAAACTTCACCGTGCTCCATGACGGCATCGACCGTTCGATAGGCACTGGCCTGGAGTTGCTTCCTGAGTTGGTCAAGATCTAAGCGTTGACCTGTCTGCAGTTTTAGATTGTGCCCCATCAAAAAAGCGAGGGGCGGCAGCCGAAACATCAGCGTTGTCGCGGGCACAATAATGACGGTTTGTTGGTGAAAGTCTTGGCCGAGCAGGGTAAGGCGATCTGAGAGAATATCTTGATGGGGAGAAAATCCGTCGTAGATCAGTGTTTCGTAATCTGGGAAAACATCAACGCGGTACTGGCCACCAGAGAAGAAAGCGAGCTCGCTGTGTAATCGTCGTGCACTTTGAGGTGACTCAGCAACAACCAATACAGTCCTTGGTGCGAGCTTGATGACTTCATGGATCGCAAGGGCAAGGCCAGGGCCGGTTAATCCGCTCCAACGTCTGACGTCGCTCGGATTGACTGGAACATCATTCATCGTCAGATTCAGTAGCGTAGCTTCTCGAGTCATGGGCGCTCTGTTGGGTTTGTGGGGGCGTTGTTAGGTCCGCGGCAGAGTGTACGCGAATCACAGGCGCTTCGCTCAGTAGGAGCATAAATCATCGATTTTCGAGGCACTTTGATTGCACAGCTGAGTTTAGCACTCCATAATGTGCCGGTTTCTGAGCCTCAGAATGATCTGAAACGAGCGGAGACGCTCACTGATGGCAAAAAGTAACGTCGGGGCGAGTTAACGCCTGGGTTTCAGTGGCCGAAAGCGTTGGCAGTAGCCGATCCTGAGCCTCGGCGATGGATGACCCACCCCGGGGGCTTAAGTGATGAAAGCGCGGGTTCAACGCGAGGCTAGGAAAGCGTTGCCCCAACAAAGCAGTATGATCCATCGAAAAAGTTTTAGGGCTGGGCGCCCGGATTAGGCAGGACAAGGAGATTGGCGTGGCAAAACCGGGACTTGACGACGTTTTTTCGGACTGGAAGCAGCGCGAAGCGCTCGCGGAAGCGATGATCCCCTTGATTGGGCAACTGTATCGCCGGAATGTGGTTATCTATATTCATGGCGTCCCGCTATTTAATCAGTCGGTCATCGAGATTATGAAAGCCCATCGGTGGGTGCGCCAGCTCGAAAAAAACGAGCTGTCAGAATTCGAGACGCACCCCATGATTGCGGTTTTGGCCACCCTCGAGCTCGCACCGGCGCATATTGATATCGGCAAACTGGCTGGTGCCTATATGGAAGATAGCCAAGGGCAAACGGTTTCGGATTACGTCAAAACTGCTTGCGGAGACCTTTTGGGCGGCAGCGCAGAGGTCACCCACGATGCGCGAGATGTCGTTGTCTATGGTTTTGGTCGAATCGGTCGACTGGTGATGCGGCTGCTGATTGAGAAAGCGGGGGGTGGTCAAAATCTGGTCCCAAGGGCTGTGGTTCTGCGACCACCCAAAGATCCGGAAAAAGACCTCAAAAAACGCGCGAGTCTGCTTCGGCGGGATTCAATCCACGGTTCCTTTAATGGTACCATTCGAGTCGATGTCGATAATCACGTGCTGATTTGCAATGGCATTGCGATCAAATTCATTTACGCCGCTGATCCGAGCACCATAAACTATCCAGAGCACGACATTAATGAAGCACTCATTATCGATAGCACCGGCGTTTGGCGAGACGAAGCCGGTTTGTCTGCTCATTTGCTCAGTCCCGGTGCGGAGAAGGTGTTGCTGACCACGTCGGGCAAAGGAACCATGAAAAATATCGTTTCTGGCGTTAATTCGCATTTAATTGAGCCAGAAGATGTCATTGTCGCTGCAGCATCCTGCACCACCAATGCGATTGTGCCAGTGCTGAAAGCCATCAATGATCGCTATGAGATCGAGCATGGTCACATGGAAACCGTCCATGCTTACACCGATGACCAGAATTTGCATGATAATACGCATTCGAAAGAGCGCCGGGGACGTAGTGCTCCTCTGAACATGGTGTTGACTGAGTCGAATGCAACAAGTGCGGTGGGCAAGCTTCTGCCTGAATTAGCAGGCAAGCTGACGGGAAACTCGATTCGAGTCCCGGTGCCGAACGTCTCCATGGCGATTTTGAATCTGACGGTGAAAGAATCTACTAACCGTGAATCAGTCAGCGATTATCTTCGCGAAATGTCATTGTATTCATCGATGCAGCGACAGATCGACTACACGGAATCTAGCGAAGTCGTTTCGTCTGATTTTGTAGGGAATCGTCATGCTGGGATTATTGATTCCCACGCGACCATCGTGAATGGACATCAAATGGTGCTCTACGTTTGGTACGACAACGAATTTGGCTACAGCTGTCAGGTGGTTCGCTGCGCTCAAAAAATGGCCGGCATACGTTATCCCCTGGTTCCAGCACAACCCGCCAGCGCCCATTAGTTTGGCGTCGAGATTATTGAGAGCGGTGGTCAACGCACCCCTCGAATGATGGGGCATTTGTTACCCGAATCTCGGAATCTGAGGTGGATTAATCAAGGCCATATCTCTATAATTGCGAGCGCTCGCTGAGGGGATTTTGAGGGTTCGAACCGAAGGCTCAAGAACGATAGCGTAGCTCGCGATAGACATAGTCCCTCAGCTTTAAATTGATTGAAACGGTTCTGATAGGAAGAACATGATCAACATTAAAAAAGGGCTTGATTTGCCCATCGCTGGTGCCCCTGTCCAAGAGATCGCTGGCGTTCATACCCCAACTCAGGTCGCTGTCCTCGGTACCGACTTTCACGGATTGAAACCCACGCTCTTGGTGTCGGAGGGTGATTCGGTTGAGAAGGGTCAGGTGCTTTTTACCGATAAGAAAAATCCTGGAGTGCAATTTACTGCGCCGGCCACTGGAACGGTCGCCTCAATCAATCGAGGGCCGAAGCGAGTGTTTGAGTCCCTCGTCATCGAAATTACAGAGGGCGCTGAACGTTCATTCGCGGCCTGCGATGCGCTTGGGCTTGAAAAGTTATCTCGACAAGCCGTCGTGGATCAGCTCGTCGAAAGTGGTGAATGGACAGCGCTTCGGACCCGTCCTTTTAACAAAATCCCAAGGGTTGATTCTGTTCCGGACGCGATATTTATTACAGCGCTCGATACCCGCCCCCATGCACCGGATGCAAACCTAATCCTCGCGGCCCAAGCCAAGGCCTTTGCCGCGGGTACTCAAGTGGTTTCTCTGCTCACCGAGGGGCCAACCCATGTCTGCGCTGATGGACAGTTCCCGGCTCAGATCGATCTCGCTGGGAAAGCAGCCATTCAAACGTTTTCTGGGGTGCACCCGGCAGGATTGGTAGGGACTCACATTCACTTTTTGGAACCGGTGCACGCACAAAAAATGGTTTGGCATTTGCACTATCAAGATGTGATTGCGATCGGGCAGTTGTTTTTGACAGGCAGTATTTTCAGCGAAAGAGTGGTTTCATTGGGCGGCCCAGCGGTCTCGAACCCAGGACTGATCAAAACCCAGCGCGGTGCGAGTCTCGAACAACTCACCCATGATCGTCTTGATTCGGAAGCTAATCGAGTAATCAGCGGCTCAGTCCTTGACGGGCGAAAAGCAGAAGGTGCTCAGGCCTTTTTAGGACGCTTTCATCTGCAAGTGGCGGTGCTCAAAGAAGGCACTCATCGTGAGTTTTTTGGCTTTGTTGCGCCGGGAACCGATAAGTTCTCTATGACCCGACTCTTTGCAGCTTGGTTGTTCGGGAAAAAGGAGTTTGAGTTCACAACCAGCACTGGCGGGAGTGAACGCTCGATGATTCCCTTAGGGTCCTTTGAGCGACTTTCGGCGATGGATATTTTACCCACCCAGTTACTTCGGGCGCTCCTCGTCGATGACATCGAAAGCAGTATTGAGCTCGGATGCTTGGAGCTCGATGAGGAAGACTTGGCCCTGTTTACATTCGCGTGTCCGGGTAAGTACGAATATGGACCTTATTTGCGTCAAATGTTGACGAAGATCGAAGTAGAAGGTTAGCCATCCCGCACGCGTGCTGATGGATGGAGTTTGAAAGGTTTAAATAGGACGAGAGTATGTCATTGAGATCGTTAATGGATGGTTTAGAACCGCACTTTCACCAAGGTGGAAAGTACGAACGGTTTTATGCGGTCTACGAGATGGTAGATACGATTTTCTACACCCCGGGCAAGGTCACCGTTGGGCAATCCCACGTCCGAGACGCGGTGGATATGAAGCGAGTGATGACCACCGTTTGGTGGTGCGCATTTTTCCCAATGGTTATTGGGATGTACATGGTCGGACGTAATGCAAACCTCGCGATGGAAGCGCTTGATATCGCAGCGCTTGAAGGTTGGCGAGGTTGGATCATCGCGCTGATCGCGGGCTATGATCCCAATAGCATCTGGGACTGTTTGGTTTATGGTGCGGTGTTTTATATTCCGATTTATGCCGTGACGTTTGTGGTCGGTGGGATTTGGGAAGTGCTCTTTGCAGTGAAACGCGGGCATGAAGTGAACGAAGGCTTTTTTGTCACCAGCATTTTGTTCAGCTTAACTTTGCCAGCCACGATTCCTCTCTGGCAGGTCGCTTTGGGGATTTCTTTTGGGGTAGTGATCGGTAAAGAGATCTTCGGAGGCACGGGCAAAAACTTTTTGAATCCAGCACTTACAGGTCGCGCGTTTTTGTATTTTGCCTACCCTGCACAAATATCCGGTGATGCGGTATGGACCGCTGTTGATGGCTATAGCGGAGCGACCGCCTTGGGTATAGCGGCGGCGGATGGCCTGGGCGGGGTACTTGCTTCAGGTTTGACTTGGAGCGACGCCTTTTTAGGCAACATGCAGGGCTCCGTTGGAGAGGTGTCGACCCTCGCTATCTTTGTGGGGGGCGCTATTTTATTGATCACCCGGGTTGCCTCCTGGCGGATCATGGGCGGTGTGCTGCTGGGTATGATTGCAACCTCTCTTTTGTTTAATGCCATAGGCTCATCGACCAACCCAATGTTTGCGCTGCCGTGGCACTGGCATTTGGTCCTGGGGGGCTTTGCCTTTGGCATGGTGTATATGGCGACGGATCCTGTCTCGGCGGCAATGACTGACACCGGTCGCTGGGCCTACGGCGCCTTAATCGGAGTGATGTGCGTGCTGATTCGAGTGGTCAACCCAGCCTTTCCAGAAGGCATGATGCTCGCAATCTTGTTTGCCAATTTGTTTGCACCACTGTTTGACTGGTCAGTGGTGAGAGCCAACGTCAGAAGGAGACTCGCTCGTGTCTGATTCGCCGGGGTTTAACAAGGATTCTATTCAAAATGTAATCGTCATCGCGTTGGTGGTTTGCCTGTTTTGCGCGATCGTCGTTGCTGGTTCAGCGGTCGCGCTCAAAGAACGAAGAATTGAGAACAAAGCCTTAGATAGAAGTAAAAATGTGTTGATCGCGGCAGGTCTCTTTGAAGAGGGAGTGACTCGGGTTGATGATATCAACACGTTGTTTGCTCGATTCGAGCCTAGAATCGTTGATTTACGCACCAAACAGTTATTAACCCCAACAGAAGTCGAAGCCGTTGAGCAGGAACTTGAAATTAGTTTCACAGATTATGACCAACGAAAGGCAGCTAAAGATCCTGCCTTGTCGTCGGCGTTGAACGATCTTGAGGATATTGCGTCGATCAACCGCCGAGAGCATTTCTCATTGATCTATCTGTTGCGGTCAGAGACTGGAATCGACCGTATTGTTCTGCCGGTCCATGGCTACGGGCTTTGGTCTACGCTTTACGGGTTTCTTGCGCTAGAAGCCGACGGTAATACTGTATCGGGCATCACGTTTTATGAGCACACCGAAACCGCAGGCTTAGGGGGTGAGGTTGATAACCCCGCTTGGAAGGCGAAATGGCCGGGCAAACAGATCTACGCGAGTAACGGCGGCGTCGCAATGCGCGTCATTAAGGGAGCGGTTGATCCAAACGCCGCTGAAGCGATCCATCAAGTCGATGGGTTAAGCGGTGCAACACTCACCAGTAAAGGGGTAGAAAACTTAATCGCCTACTGGCTGGGCGATGAAGGTTACGGGCCCCTGTTGGGAAGCCTCAGCGGCTAGATTGAGGAGCGCAAAACGATCATGTCAAATGTAAAAGAAATTCTACTGAATCCGATCTTTAACAATAACCCGATTGGGTTACAAATTTTGGGTATTTGCTCAGCGCTTGCGGTGACGACGCAAATGAGTGTTGCCGCGGTGATGTGCATTGCACTGACCGTGGTGTGTGCATTCTCAAACTTCTTTATATCGTTGATTCGGGCTCGGATTCCTTCGAGTATTCGCATCATCGTGCAGATGACAATTATTGCCTCATTGGTCATCGTAGTTGATCAGATACTGGGCGCAGTCGCCTATGACATTTCAAAGCAGCTTACTGTGTTTGTGGGATTAATCATTACCAACTGCATTGTGATGGGGCGGGCAGAAGCTTTTGCTATGCAAAATCCTCCCGGATTGAGTTTCTTAGACGGTCTGGGAAATGGTCTAGGTTATTCGGCTGTCTTAATGTCGGTCGCGGCAATCAGAGAGTTCTTTGGCTCCGGTAGTTTGTTCGGCATTCAGGTTATGCCTTTAGTGACTGAAGGCGGTTGGTACACGCCGATGGGCTTGATGCTATTGGCACCCAGCGCATTCTTTATTATTGGGTTGTTGATCTGGGCGCTGCGAGCTTGGAAGAAAGATCAGGTGGAAGCACCGGAGTATCAAATCGGACAGCATACTGCGATGTCGCACAGTTAGGGGCGAGGCTATGGAATATTACTTGAGTTTGTTTGTGCGTGCAGTGTTCATTGAAAATATGGCGCTGGTGTTCTTCCTCGGCATGTGTACGTTTATTGCGGTTTCGAAAAAGATAGAAACGGCCATCGGACTGGGCATCGCCGTGATTGTGGTGCAAACAATCACTGTGCCTGTGAATAATTTGGTCTATGGCTTTTTGTTGGCCGATGGCGCGCTCGCTTGGGCTGGTTTCCCTGAAGTTGATTTGAGTTTCTTGGGATACCTAAGTTACATCGGTCTGATCGCTGCAATGGTGCAAATCCTAGAGATGTTTCTCGATAAGTATGTACCCGCACTCTACAACTCCCTCGGCGTATTCTTGCCATTGATCACGGTAAATTGTGCGATTTTAGGCGGTAGCATCTTTATGGTGAATCGCTCGTATAACTTTACCGAAAGCGTGGTGTATGGCATCGGGTCTGGAGTCGGTTGGGCAATTGCTATCGTGGTCCTTGCCGGTATCCGAGAAAAATTGAAATACAGTGACGTGCCTGAGGGCCTTCGAGGCTTAGGGATCACTTTTATTACCGTGGGCCTGATGTCGCTAGGCTTTTTGTCCTTCGGTGGTATCTCTCTATAGTAAAAGGAAGTATTGCAGATTATGAATACGGAAATTGTTTTGGGTGTTGGCATGTTTACGGCCATCATCATGGCTTTGGTCGCGGTGATCTTGCTCGCAAGAAAGCAATTAGTGTCAACGGGTGCGGTCAATATTGTTATCAACGAAGATCCTGACCGAACACTGTCTGCAAGTTCCGGTGGTAAGTTGCTCAACACGCTGGCAGACGCTGGAATATTTCTCTCATCGGCGTGCGGCGGGGGTGGTACCTGCGGTCAGTGCCGGTGCCGGGTAGTCGAGGGCGGCGGTTCAATGCTGTCAACCGAGGCCGGTCATTTTACCCGAGGTGAGGCGAAAGATGGGTGGCGACTCAGCTGCCAAACAGCAGTTAAGCAGGACATGAAGATCGAAGTTCCGCCGGAGTTCTTTGGTGTTAAGCGCTGGGAATGCGAGGTGATCTCGAACCACAATGTCGCAACGTTTATCAAAGAGCTGGTATTAAAGTTGCCCGAGGGCGAGGAAGTCGATTTTAGAGCCGGTGGTTTTGTCCAGTTTGAAATTCCCCCTTACCACATCCAGTACAAAGACATGGTGATCGAAGAAGACTACCAAGGGGATTGGACTAAGTTCGGCGTTTTCGATCATGAAGCTAAAGTGGATGAGCCGACGGTCCGAGCCTATTCGATGGCCAATTATCCTGAAGAAAAAGGGGTGATGAAATTTAACATTCGAGTGGCCTCACCGCCTCCGGGGACAGATTTCCCGCCTGGCAAGATGTCCAGCTATCTGTTTACTTTAAAGCCTGGGGATAAGGTGACGATCTTCGGGCCTTATGGAGAGTTCTTCGCGAAGGACACCCAAGCGGAAATGGTTTTCGTCGGCGGCGGTGCCGGTATGGCCCCGATGCGGGCGCATATTTTCGATCAACTACTGCGCTTGAAGACGGACCGCAAGATTACATTCTGGTATGGCGGACGAAACGAGCGGGAATTGTTTTACGTTGATGATTTCGATCGACTAGCGGCTGAGAATGAAAATTTTACTTGGCACATCGCTTTGTCGGATCAAAACATCGAGGGTTGGGAAGGGTATACAGGCTTTATCCACAATGTTCTGTTCGAGGAATACCTGAAGGACCATCCTGCGCCGGAAGATTGCGAGTTCTACATGTGCGGCCCTCCGATGATGAACCAAGCGGTACTAAATCTTCTGGACGATTTGGGGGTTGAGCGTAGCAATATATTCTTGGACGACTTCGGGGGTTAGGCCGGCCATAGAGATTGGCGACTTATTTTTCTTCTAGCGACTAGCATCACGGCACTCAAGGGCGCGGCTCTGTTAAAGGCTGTCACTCCCCTGTCAACCGCGTGAGGGCATCTTCTCCTCAGAAAGGGCGTAACCCGCATCGGCGGGAATGCACAGGTAGGTACCGTCCTCTCGGGTCTCGGTCCAGGGCAGCACCTCTTTAATGACTCTCGCTTTTGAGGCATCAATCGCTGCATCGACGCTTGAACTTTCTGCCAGCATTTCTACGTTTAATCGAGTTGGAAAAATAATCGTGTAAGTACCTGCTTTTGCACCTTCCAGGGCTGCATTGGGGTCGATCCAAATGGAATCAACGGACTCTGTTCCATCGTGAATCGCCAAATGATCGTCCGGTGCTTTGGCAAGATAGAACCAAGTATCAAAACGCTTCGGCATCATGTCAGGTGTGACCCAGTGCGCGAAAGGAACCAGACAATCGCATGCGAGTCGAAGCTGCTCTTGTTCAAGGAAGCCAGCAAAACTGATCTCTCCTGAATGGATGGACTCCCGGTAATCGACCAATGTTTTAAGACGATCCCCTGAGATAAGGGCCGCCTCGCCTTCAGCCCGAGCCAGCAAAACGCCGCATTCTTCAAAAGCCTCTCGAATAGCGCCGATCTGCATCGCGACCTGATAGGGTGTTGCTGACTCGATCCCATCACAGTAGGGCGCAGCGTCGATATCCGTGGCATCGATTTTCCCGCCAGGGAAAACAAGCGCGCCGGATGCAAAGTCAATTTGATGGTGTCGAACAACCATGAAAACCTCTAGCCCAGGGGCGCCGTCGCGTAGCATGAGGATGGTGGCTGCGGGTACGATGCTGTCGTTTGTCATCTTTGCTGTTCTCCGATAATGCGCCAACCCAAGTTTTCTCGCTGCAGACGCATGACTTTGTTGCTTATTTCTCGATAAGAATCCGATCGGTAGGATTGCCGGATTTTGACATCAACCACGGATTCTGAAATGGGTTGAAAACTTTCAAAGGAAAGATCGATTTGGATATAACTGGGCGACAAGATTCGCTCTCGCCGGTTCATCTCCCAAAGGACCCTTGATTCTCCGGCGGCCAGGACAAAATCTTTCGAATAGACGCCGAGATATTGATCCGGGTTCTGTGCCATCCAGGCGGCTGCCCAGAGATCAAGCGCGCTGGTAATATCCTCGCGATCTTCGTCTGAGACGGGCGCAAGCGTCGCTGAATTCGAGTCTAGCCCCGCTGAATCACTGCGCTCATCGTTGAGCAATGTCCCGTTAGAGAAATCACCTTGGTAGGTTGTCCCATCCGGCATGATCATCATGCCTGGGCCGTGACGGAGATCGGCTTTGAAGCCGCCAATGTAGCGTGCCCCATTTTGCCAATAGATTGTGCCTTGCCCGTCTCGCATTTGGTTTTTGACCCCGCCGACATACCGGGTCCCGTCGGGCCAAGCCAGAGTTTCTGAGGGCGCGTCGGCGGCCTGAAGGCCAAAACTCGCAATCAAAAACCAAAAAAGAATCGGCGTGCTAGGCATTAGGTTTTGTCTCGCGGAGAAATAAAAATACTAACACCAATATCAATAGAACGAAAAGCAGTGGGTAGCCTCAGCTCAAGGCGCTTTAAATAAGATTCCGTTTCGACTTGCTGCCATGAGCACTCTCGCTGGATCGATGATGAAGGGTCCATCTCTAAAAACGGTCGCTGTGCAATCGGTCAGAGATGCCAGATCGTGGGTCCGATCGCCGTCATAAGCCAAAATCCCATCGCCTTCGAGTAGGATAGGCTCGCCTAGCGGCTGTTTTTTACAGGATTGGACAGGAACGGTGTTCCATAAACCGGGGGAAATCGGAACACGAACTGTCTTTGCTGCAGGATCACCGCAACGAACGAAGACCCCAAAATCGTCATGATGTCCACAGGGCTCTAGATAACCTCCGATGGGGGATAGGCCCACGGATGCAGGTTCAGCGCGGGTCAAAACAAGGTGTTCAAGATCAGAACCCGAGAACGGTAGGAGAGAGCCAAGATCATCGTTTTTGAGCACAACGGCATCGATGAGCGCGATGTCATGGATCGGACCCTGGGGCGAAGTCCCCTCGATGTGGACTCTTTTGCAGCGTAGTGTTTCTGTGTTCTGGTCAATGCGTCCCGTTGCAATCAGACCGGCCGCCGCTCCGGCAAGAGAGGCTTCAACGGTCATAGGAAAAACATTGTTGGTCCCTGTTGAGAGCGGCATCAAAGCGCAATCGGGGTAACGCCGTGCGACGATCCGATTGGTGCCATCTCCACCCAAGACGATAAAAGTCCTGCAGCCCCGGGCCCACATCAAATCGATCATGGTTTCGGTGTCTTTGCTGGTATGCGTCAGTGGAAACTCTAGGATTTCAATTTTGTCCCGCTCGGGTAAGTGCTCAACCGCGCGCCGATTAATCCTAAACGGCTCCTGGGCCAGAAAGATACGCTGCACGCCTTGTTCGAGCGCAGCGATGACGAGCCGTGTGACCTGCTGCTGTTTTTCATGGTGTTGGCTGGTGCTGGCGCGCGCGGCGACCCGCCTGACATCTCTCCCCGACATTGGGTTGACGACAATGCCAAGCAGTCCATTTTCAGTGGGCATTAGCGCGCGAAAACCCAGTCTCTGTCAGAACTTAAATCGGGATGATACCGATAGCCATCGACATCAAAGGATTTCAACTTTTCCGGTTGGGTTAAACGCTGCTTGATAATGTACTGAGCCATCAGGCCCCTCGCGCGTTTCGCATAGAAGCTAATGATTTTGAGCTGTCCATTACTGGTATCTTTGAAGACCGGGTTAATGACACGAACGCCTTTGAGTTGCCCGAGGTCAACGGCTTTAAAGTACTCATTGGAAGCGAGGTTAATCAAGTGCGGATTTTTTGAATTGCCAAACTCTGATTTAATAGCTTCGGCAATGGCATCCTGCCAAAAGTCATAAAGATCTCCTCCGCGTTTGTTCTCGAGTTGCGTACCCATCTCGAGCCGATAAGGCTTAATCAGATCAAGTGGCCTCAATAACCCGTAAAGACCGGAGAGGATTCGAAGGTTTTTCTGAGCAAAATTCAGGTCCCTGGGTGAAAGGGATTCTGCTTGAAGTCCGAGATAGACATCGCCCTTGAACGCAAAGATGGATTGCCGGCGTTCCCCAGAGGCAGGGGTCCAGGCTTGAAATCGCTCATGATTTAAGGCGGCAAGTTTAGAGCTGATTTTCATCATGCCAGAAAGATCCTGGGCGGATTTTGCTTTCATTAGTTTGGCGAGTGTTGCAGCCTGTTTGAGGAGTACCGGTGCCGTTGATTTGTCGGTAGGAACGACGCTTTCATAATCAAGCGTCTTCGCGGGGGAGATCAGCGTTAACATGGCGAGAGAACAATCGTTGCGAATTTACGTTGATCATAACTGACCCGCGCCGGTTTGGCATCGCTTTCTTACCAGCTGCCTAAATATTGAGTTGAAAAGTGGGCTTTCTCAGTGAAAAAGCCCCGTTATGAGTGTCAGGCGTTCAGGCAAAAGCAAAAACGCTGCATTCTTGGGCGATTTGATAATTTGGTTGCAGAATTTGGTCAAAGGCCTAGAATCAAAATGAAGGCAAAAAACGACCGTCCGGTCCATTGGTTTATGAGCCAAAAAAATTGCCGGTACCACGTTACAGGATGGATCAGTGGGTTTTTTCACAAGGAGTCATGTGGAAAATTTCCGGGCAGGAATGGGCGATTGTGTGGGCTTGACACCACTGTGATTGTTCACAACAGATGCTTTTTGCAAT
>Ga0315330_10000621_pt1 | contig 22550 bp, 16 predicted proteins | sample M140m34915metaG_FD_203453 | JGI IMG/M metagenome (GOLD analysis project Ga0315330, IMG submission 203453) | Ammonia-oxidizing marine archaeal communities from Monterey Bay, California, United States - M1 40m 34915 | ecosystem: Environmental > Aquatic > Marine > Intertidal zone | place: USA...
CACGGCTTTTACACTACATGATCATTACAAAGAAAGAATAGCTTTTCATATGAAAATGCTTAACTATTATTTAAATCAATCACAATGACAGGTTGGGAATTAGCAATAGGATTATATCCCGGGATACTTATAGGTGCTAGAAGTTATCCTGAGCAAAAGTTTACAGAGCACGTGATTTATTTACCATTTGTTGAATTTATAATAACAGTATATTATGAGTAATATAGAAGAATATTTATTAAAAAATTATCCTAGTAGATTCAAGAAAGGAGATAAAATAATAATAGAGGAACGAGATAAACATATAATTGCATATGTAAAAGATGGCTCCCCTGTTTTTTTAAGTAAAAAGATATTAAAATGAAAGAAAGTAAATTAATAGAAATGTCTAATAAAATAGACACTTTAGGGTCAGCTATGAACAGGGTTGTACAAGAGTTAACTAATCTTAAAGATCTATCAATAGGTACTATGGAACTAATTAAAGAGCTTCCTGATTATCAATTAGCATTAGATAAATTAAAAGAAAGTTTAACTAAAAAAGAAGAAGAAAAATAAATGGGATTATTTGATAAAAGAATACCATATAAGCCATTCGAATATCCAGAATATTATACTGAAGGCTGGCTAAAACAAGCTCAAGCATTCTGGTTGCATACAGAAATTCCTATGTCAGGAGATGTAAAAGATTGGAATGAAAAACTTACGGACTCAGAAAAAAACTTAGTTGGTAATATACTATTAGGCTTTGCTCAAACAGAGTGTGCGGTTTCAGACTATTGGACTCAAAAGATAGTGGGCTGGTTTCCTAAACATGAAATACAGCAGATGGCTATGATGTTTGGTTCTCAGGAAACAATACATGCTGTAGCATATAGCTATTTAAATGAAACCTTAGGTTTAGAAAACTTTGAAGCGTTTTTACAGGATGAAGCTACTATGGAGCGCTTTGATAATTTAGTTAGCTATGAAGGAACTGATAAAATTGGTATTGCAAAATCGTTGGCTATTTTTAGTGCTTTTGCTGAAGGAGTTAGTTTATATTCTGCTTTTGCGGTATTATATAGCTTCCAGTTAAGAAACCTTTTAAAAGGTATTGGTCAGCAAATGAAATGGTCTGTGCGAGATGAATCATTGCATAGTAAGATGGGCTGCCAGTTGTTTAGGCACATGTGTCAAGAAGATTCTAACTTATTACAAGATTGTAAAAAAGATGTTATAGATGCAGCAGAAGCAATGCTTAAAGCAGAAGAAAAATATATTGACAAAATGTTTGAACAAGGAGATATTGAAAACCTTAAAGCCAACGATCTCAAACAATTTATTAGAAAACGACTTAATGAAAAAATCAATGAACTCGGCTACACAAACATCAGGGAATACTTTGAATATGATGACGAAGCAGCAAGCAGACTCGATTGGTTTTACCATCTCACTGGTGGTCACACTCATACTGACTTTTTTGCTGTACGTCCCACGGACTATTCCAAAGCGAATGAAGGAGAAGATTTCGAAGATATTTGGTAATGAAAGAATGTAATATATGTAAAAAGAAAAAGAAAAATTCTAAGTTTAAGCATGCGGGTAAAAAGACCTGCATGCGGTGTGAATTTAGATGGAAAAAAAGCTTTTTAAGATTACTTGTACAAGACAGAAGATTGAGCGCTAAAGAAAGAATAGCTCAAAGATTAGGTTATATGGGTACAGCTTTTATTATGATTGCTCCGTATATACTTAAAGCTGGTGATATTGGTCCTACAATATATATAATAGGTGGGCTTATATCTACTCCGCAGGTTTGGCTTGCTAAGCAATGGAATTTAGTAGCTGTTAATATAAACGTAATGATAGGTTACACTATATACTTTTTAAATAATTAATATGGAATGGAATAAAGAATGGAAAAAAGGTGTTGACTATCCGTCCTGGGGAGATACTGAAGTTTATAAAAAAACTATAACAGGCGGTTATTTACTTTTAGGTGAGTCACCTAGAGATGCTTATTTACGTGTAGCTAATTCTGTAGCGAGGCGTTTATATAAGCCAGAACTGGCTGAAAAGTTTTTTGAATATATATGGAAGGGTTGGCTGTGTTTAGCTTCTCCTGTGCTGTCTAATACAGGTACAGATCGAGGTTTACCTATAAGTTGTTTTGGTATTGATGTGGCTGATAGCATAAATGATATTGGACAAAAGAATTTAGAAATGATGCTACTTGCAAAACACGGTGGGGGTGTAGGTATAGGCATTAATATGATAAGACCCGCTGGAGCTAAAATTACAGGTAATGGAACATCAGATGGAGTTGTCCCTTTTTGCAAAATCTATGACTCAACTATACTCGCGACCAATCAAGGATCAGTACGAAGAGGGGCTGCATCCGTTAATCTCAATATTGAACACCCTGATTTTGATGAATGGTTGGAAATCAGAGAACCTAAAGGTGACGTCAACAGGCAATCTCTTAACTTACATCAGTGTGCTGTCGTTGGCGATAAGTTTATGCGAAGACTCGAGAGCGGTGATCAAGAAGCAAGATCAAGATGGTCCAAGCTACTCCAAAAACGTAAAGCTACTGGGGAGCCGTATATCCTCTTTAAAGGTAATACGAACAAAGCTAATCCACCTGCTTACAAAAGCAATAGCTTAAAAGTACACATGACAAATATATGCAGTGAAATTACATTGCATACAGATGAATCACATAGTTTTGTTTGTTGTCTATCTTCTTTAAACCTAGCTAAATATGATGAATGGAAAAACACTAATCTTATTTATGATGCTATTTGGTTTTTAGATGGAGTGATGGAAGAGTTTATTCAAAAAGCTAAGAATATGAAAGGCTTTGAGAATGCTATACGTAGCGCAGAAAAAGGAAGAGCAGTAGGTTTAGGTGTATTAGGCTGGCACACGCTGTTGCAACAAAAAGGTATTGCATTTGAAGGATTATTAGCACAATTTAAAACACGTGAAATATTTAGTAAAATTAAAATTGAGTCTGAGAGAGCATCGAGAAAGCTTGCAGAAATATATGGGGAGCCGCTATGGTGTGTGGGTACTGGTATGCGTAACACTCATCTTCGGTCTGTGGCCCCTACAGTCTCTAATAGTAAGCTTAGTGGGAATATATCTCCTGGAATTGAGCCTTGGGCTGCCAACGTGTTTACAGAACAATCAGCTAAAGGAACATTTATACGTAAAAATAATGAACTTAAAAAAGTACTTAAGAAAGTTGGCATTGATACCAAAGAAACTTGGGATAAAATTTTGGAAGATGGTGGATCCGTTCAAGGAATTAAAGAACTCGATGGATGGTTTTACGACCACCTCGGACGATTGACTCAAGAAGATGGCGAGCCAATAAAAAATGTATTTAAAACATTTAAAGAAATAAACCAGTTAGAATTGGTTGGTCAAGCAGGTATACGACAGGATTATATAGATCAGTCGGTATCGCTTAATTTAGCTTTCCCTTCGGAAGCAGAACCTAGATGGATTAATCAGGTTCACTTTGAAGCTTGGAAAAGAGGAGTAAAAACATTATATTATATGAGGACAGAATCAGTGCTTCGCGGCGATATAGCTGCACAAGCAATGGATCCTAACTGCGTATCTTGTGATGGATAAATAAAAAAAGGGGTAGCCGTAAATGGTTACCCCTTTTTTTTATTTAAGCAATATACTGCTTATTAAGTTAACTTTTAATACTTAACAAGCAACTTATTTCCTTTTTACAACCCTCGCTTTTTGCGGTATTCTTGTTGCATATATTTACTAGCTGTTAGATCTGGTGTGTTAAAATTAAGATCTATACCAAAATTTTCACCAACACCTCCCATAGGTGTTACACCTAAGCCAAAGTCTGAGTTAGGTGTGCTAAATGTGTCTATACTTCTTTGTATAGATTTTGTATCTTGATCAACTTGCTCTCTTTTTGCATCAATTTCTTTTTGAGTCCCTACTAAAGACGATGCGGTAGTTGGTTTCCCTTCTTCACCTTCACCAAAACCTTTAATAGGAGCAGCTTGTTCACCTCTAGCTAATTGACTAGCAAAATTTCTAAGATACTGTTTTCTAGCCGTTCTTCTTTTTTCTTTTAAAGCAGAAGCTTCATCTAAAGTTTTACCCGTTCTTAAAGCAAGATTAGCAGCTCTATTTTGCTGCCTTCTTTCTTTATTACTAAGCTGTTTCTTAGACTCTTTTTTAGCTGTACTTTTTAAACCTAAATCTTTTAAAGTAGCCGCAGTTGCTTTTGAAGTAGATAACTTTTCTTTACCAGATTTAATATTTGATGTGTCGAATTGTTTTAAACTTTTACCAAAATCTTTTTTTGTTGATTGTTTACTTTTTGGCTTTGCATTTGGTTTTGTATTAGACAAAGCTTCCGCTGCTTGATTTCTAAAATCAAATGTTTCTTCCTTAGTTTTAGGTCCAGCTTTGGGATTTTTACTTGCAACAACATTATTTATTGTTCTTTGCAAATTATCAAACTTTTTATTTTTTTTAGCTTGAGCCGTTGTAGTAAATGTACCTTCAAAAATATTACCAAGGCTATTTCTAGCTTTTAGTCTTTGTTTTTTAGCTTTTTGTGCAGCATTAATACGTGCACTTCTTTGTGCAGAAGTTTCTGTTGGCATAATTAATTAATTTGTTTTTCAGCGTTATTTGCAGCTTTTTCCCAAGGCAAAGCAGGCGAGCCTTCGATATATAATTTTCCTTTGTAATTTATTTTTTTATCAGAAGTTCTTTTATATTTTTCATTATTCCAATAAATAAAATTTTTATCGTAATTTAATTTACCAGACTTCATATCTTCTTGATGCTTTTTTTCATGAGCTATAACCTGTTTCTTTTTTGTAGGTGATAGTCCATTAGCAACTTCAATAGTGCCATCTTTATTAGCCCTACCTAATACTCCTTTTGGTAAACTATTTGAAAAATCTTTTTTAAATAAAGGCTGTCCTGCTTTTGCTCTTTTTTGAATATATTCTTTTTTCTCTTCTTTAGACATTTTACTAAAAGATATAATTCTTTTTGTTTTAGCATCAAGCTTAGGACCAAACTTTTTCATATAAGCTTTTTTAACTTTATCAGCTTTCTTTTGCTCTTTATCCTTTTTTTGTTGAGCTTGTATCATCCCTAAATCCCATTCGCTATAACCTAAAGCTAATCCAATAGATTGCCATAATTCAGTGTCTTGATCAACTGCAGTTTTTAAGTTGTTCATTTTACGTACTGCTCTGTCTAAAGGTATATTAGCTAATGCGGAAACAGTCTGCCCTACAGCCATATAAGCTGGATTGTCAATATCAAAACCTTTTGTTCTCATTTTTTCAATCTCTTGCTTATAAGTAAACGTTCTACCCACAGACTGTAGCTTTCTTATTTTAGAATCTACAGGAGGTGATATACTTGTTATCTTAGCTGCAGCTTTTGTGTAATCAGGTCTTCCGCTATTATATTGTTTAATAGCTTCCATGACAATGTTTTTAATCATTGCTACACCCGCTCCATATACACCTGAACCTCTTAGTAAAGTATCAGCAATACCATTACCAATTCTACCAATCTTTTCTTTTTCATCATCATCTTCTTCGTCAGAAAATAACATTGCAAACATTGCAGACTGTAAAGCTGTAAATATAATATTTTGAACAGCTCCATAATAAGCAAGTTTAGAAAGATTAGTCTTCCAGTCGCCACGTCCATTAAAGAGATCTAAGGCAGCTTTTTTAGTTAAACGAGTATATTGCATAGGTGTGTTAGCAAAAGCTAATACAACGCGTCCTAATGGGCTCGCTTGCTGCATAGAGACCCTATCTGGTCTTGATGATTGTTGAGACTCTTCAGTTGTTTCTTTAAAATCTAAAAACGCCTGCTCTTTAGCTTGCTCTTCAGTAAGACCATCTTTCATTAAAGAATTAATTCTGTTTCTGTAAAATGCAGCGCCTCCAACTGATATTGCAAAACTATCTGCAAGTTGAGTTGGTAAAAATCCTTTCTTTAATATAGCGGCTAACGCAGCTCTAACTTTATTATCAGATGTTGAAGCAGCTCTTGCTATTTCATCTGCGTTAACATCAGTTTTTAACCCACCTCTTCTTTGTTTTAAGAAATCAGAATTAAATATTTCAGAAAAATCAGACCAGTATTGTTTTTGATTTGCAAATGCAGCAGCAACTCTTAATGGATTGTTATCTGTAAAGTTTAAATAGTTTACAGCTGATATTGTTTGTAACAATGCTGATCTTGTATTAAAGAACATTATCGTACCTACAGAATCATTAACCCAGTTCATAAACTGATTAGTAAGCTTATTAGCACCAGACGGTCTATTGCGACCAGTCTTCATTCTATAAAGCATATCATTTAACGCTTCGGTATAGTCTTCACCATAAATAGCGCGGAGTTTATTCATATTCTCTTTGCTATACACAACATCTACGTTCTCTTGCCATTGCTTCAAGTACTGCTCTCTACTAGCTGTATTAGTGTAATTAACTAAATCAGTAGTTATTGTGCCAGCTAACCAATCACCTGTAGGCGCAGGGTAGCCGTCTGAAGTCAATCCTTGTATTTGTTCTGCAAAACTTTTTAACTCAGGCTTACTATCAATATATTTATTTATTGCTTCAATATCTTTTTTAGCAACATTATCAGGTAGCATACCTTGCTGATCCCATAAATATAATCTTATAGCTTCTTCATTAGTAAAATCTCTTACAGCTTCTTTACCTAATTTAGCGGGGGAATTTTTAATTTGTTTTTTAAGTTCAGTCCATTGTGTCATAGACTGCTGCTTAGCTATTTCAAAATCACGAATTCCTCTTGCATAAACATCAGTAATGTTTTCTTTATACCATTTAAGATTTTTATCACCTTCAGCGCCCTTGCCAAGTGTAGGATATACCAATCCCATGTAGTCCTCAGCTGAATAAGGAACAAAAAACTTAAAAGGATTATTTTTCTTTCCAAGTTTTATAGCCCTAGCTTCAGAATATGTAGCATCAGCTGCAACACCTTTAACTCTTTCAAGCATTTTATTAAATTCTTGATCAAGAGATTTTGATGATTTAATTTGTGTTGTTGGTTGACCCGTAGCATCTACCCCATATGCTTCTTCAAATGTATTACCATTTAAATCTACAATATTAGAAGGATCTAAACCTCCGTCAAATAAAGCAACAGTTGGATTAAAATATCTTTCTGTCCAGCTGTTTGAAAACACTTTCCAGCCATTAGGCATACCTGTACCTAAACCAGCATCACCTAATTTATAATTTAAAGCTTTGTCTAAAGCTATTACTTTATAATTATTTTTAACAGCTTTAAAATCTTGATAAAAATTTCTATTAGAAAGTATGCTATCTAATAAATATAAATAAGCACCAGTAGCCGGCATAGCGTGTTCAAATTCAAACAGTCTTTTACCATCACCTTTTACATTTAATGATCTACCTATAACTTCAGCCCCTAATCTATGCGGATGATTTTTTACGTTTGCTACTAATTTAAAATAATTACCAAATACAACAGCTGCATTCTTATCTTTTTTAATAGTATCGTAAATTCTTTTCCACATTTCATCAAAAACTAAGCCATTTTGTTCATTAAACTTAGCAGTTGTGCCGTTTTCAAAATTTTCTTTTTGTTTGGCTTCAGTTTTACCTACAGCCTTACCATTTTCATACAATCTTCTTGTATAATCAGTAACACCTGGTATATCCTCACCCCAATTTTTAAAGCTATTATATGATTTAGTTAATTTAGATCTATAATAATTGTATACTTCATCTCTTTCTTGCTCAGTAAAAGACCTAGACTTACCACCTATAACTCTTTTACTATGAGTGAACATGCCTGTTCCTTCACCTGTAAATAAAAACTTTTTAGGAAATATAGGAAACACATATTTTTCTAAGTCAGATATGTATTGGTCTATATTTTCTTTTTTTCTAAGATCATATACGCCTCTTCCTAAGTATTTATTCAAAAGCTTATTAACATCACCTGTTTCTAATCTAAACTCTCTGTCTAAACTAGAGGCTGGTTTATCAAATTGACTTTTACTAGCTAAAACAACCCCATGCTTCTTTTTAAATATTTCAGCTGTAGCAGGATCTTTTTTAGCAAATTCAATTCTAGCTTCATTTGCTACTTGTCTTGCTATAGCGTTATTTAATGACTTTTTACGGTCAGCTCTTGTAGAAGGTTTTTCGTTAGTAGCTTCATAGTAATCTATAAACTCTTCTTTTGTAGGAGGATTTGTATTCCAGTCTGCAGAAATGCCACCTCCTTTTTGAAAGTCTATATTATTTAAAGCTGCGTCTAATAGAGTATTATAATTTTTATTTAAATATTTAGAAAAATCATTAGAGTTCTTAGTGTTTTTACCTAATAATTCTTTTATATCATTAAATAATTGTTTACTAAATATTTCATTAAAAGCTTTATTTCTTGCGGTAAGCTTTTTCAAATCAGAAACATTTTTTCCCTCTAACTCTTTATCTGCTTTTATAGCAGCAAGTTCAGCAAGTTTATTTATTTTTTCAATAACACTAGCCGGTATGCTTAAAGCTTCAATTATAGATTTTTTAGTTGAAACTTCATCTGGGGCTTTTTCTTCAGCTGTAATAGCTTTAGCTTCTGTAACGTCTGTTGTAATACCAGCTCCACCTTCCTCAACCATTGACTCAATACCAAGTTCTTTAGCTAATCTATTAGATCTTTGAAAAGCTCTTATACTAACGAACTTGTCTAAATCCTGTTTAGCAGGATCATACTCATTTGCTACAATAGTTGCTAAATTAGAAATCATACCATTTTTGTAGTCGTTTCTACTAACATCTCTTTTAGCATCTAAAGGTATTGGATCATATAGTCTTTTAGTTACAGCCTCAACTATAGGTGCAACTTCTTGTCCAAACTCAGATTTTGTAAAATCAAAAGTTTCTTGTCCTTGAGGCGTTTTAAGTAAACTTTGCTGTACTAAATTTTCTTTTGTTTTATATTTATCTAATAAGCTTTTTAAATTTGAACGAGAGTCTTTTCTTGATTGCTCAGCTTCTTTTTCAATATTTTTAGCTTTAATTAATTTACCTTTAAAACCTTCTTTAGCACCCTCTATTAAAGCTTGCCTTAATCCTCCTTTAGAAATATCTTTATTATAATCTTTTATAAAATTATAAACGTCTTTGCCTGAATCAAATTTTCTTTCAATTCCTACTGCGTCAAATATCTTTCTAAATTGATCTCCTATTTTTGTGAATAAGTTTTCATTAAATTTTAAATCACCGGTAGCGGTCGCATCAGAAAACAATGCTAAAACCTCTTCTCCTCTTACAGCATCTTTTTCATTTTTGTATAACTCTAATCTATCTTTAAAAACAGAATCTTTTACTTCTTTACTATTTAATTTGTCAATTTCAGTCTTTAATGAATTACCTAACGAAATAGCAGTTTCAGGGCTATCTTGTAAAGTTTTAAATAACACTGCATGTAAAAACTCATGAGAGCCTACGTTTATAGCCCCCGTTTTTTTAGAAACTTCTTCATTTATTATTATTTCTTGACTACCATCAGGGTTTTGTATTATAGTGCCATCATTGCCTTCAGCTAATATTTTTGATTTTTTAGTTTTTCTTTTATCTTTAGAAAGTAAGTAGTCTTGAACTTCTTGAGAAGTTTTAAACCTTTTAAACGTAAGGTTTTCTATTTTACTAGATAAGCCTTCAATTGTTTCAAGATTTTGTTCTAAATTAGCATCTGATCTATTTATAGCGTCAGATTTAATTTTAGTTAATTTTTGTATACTATTATTAATATTTGAGTTTATTTCTTCTAATAGTATATTTTGATCTTCTTTGGTTATTTCACCATTTTCAAATCTTGAATTAACTTTATCTTGTTTTTGTTCTAATTTAGTTACTTTGTCATATTCTTTAGATGATTGATAAATTTCATTATCAGTCATTGAGTTAAACATTTTATTGTTTTCTAAAATAACTTCAGCAACTTGTTTTTGTTTTTCTTTTATTTGTTTATCAATAGTCTTCTTTACTTCTTTATCTTTAGTAGCGGTTTTTTGCTCACGCAAAATTTCCACTTCCTCTAAAGCGCCTTTTACGTATTTTGATTGAAAAACAGATCGCATAGCTGTAGCAGCTTTTAATTTATCTGTTTTATCAACTAATAAATTTGATTTACCACCACGCAAAATTCCTCCGCCAACAAAACCTTGTAGGTAAGACTCTAAGCCTTCTTCTGAAAAAACAGCATTACCAAATGCTTCTAATTTGCTTTCGCCTTTTGCATCAGCTATATTAGCAGCGTCTAAACCTGTTTGTGTAAGTTCAGTTAATCCTTCTTTATTACCTGATAATAAAGCCGCAGCGATAGTTTTATTAACGCCTTTTTGTACAACTTTATTCATAAGGTATTTGCCAGCTCCCTTTAGACCAGCTCTTTCTAAACCAGCACTAAAAGCTCCTATTGTTGCCGGTAATGCAACTTTGTCTTCGTTGTCTCTTATTAAATCTGAAATTGTTTTTCCCTTTTGAGCTGCTAAAGTTTCATTATAATCAATATATGATCTGCCAATTAAATCTGTAGCTAAACCTCCTCCGGCTGTTAATGTGTTTATAGCAGCTGAAGATCCAATAGAAGTAATACCGTTTACTATACCTGCAGCAATTTCACCAATATCACCTTCTTTAAAACCTTTAACTATTGATCCAGTTTTGCCCATTTCAGCCTCTTGCAATTTTTGTTGTTGTATTGCAAAATCTAAATCTTTTTCAGATAAACCTTCTTTAAAAAATTTTGGTATTTTTTTATTAGCAACAAAAGCATCAATAGCTTCATCACCAAATATACCTCTAAATATTTTATTACTAGCAACTACAGTGTTAGGTATAAATTGTTGAAATTGATCAGCAACGTTAGTTATACTATTAACCATTTTGTCTGCAGTAGATAATTCTCCCTGTTCTTTTTCTTTAGCTAACCTTTCATTTACTTTATTACGTAATTCAATTTCTTGTCTAGCTTCTCTTTCTTTATAAGTTTCGTTTCTTTCAACATCAGGCTTAAGTATTTGATCAAAAAAGCCTAAAGCAGGGTCTTCACTTTGTAATTCCGAAGAACCACTTTCCAACTGCGATCCCATATCGGGAGTTTGCCCTGCTGCAGGTGCAGTTGTCTCCGCAACAGGTGCTTGCTTTTCCACAGATTGTGAATCAATTTTTTTAATACCAAATTGATTAATATAATCATCTAATGATAAATTTCTTTTTGCAGCAGCTGATTCAACTTCTGCTAAAGTAAATTGTGTTCCATTGTATTCAAACATGTGATATAATTTATTATGGTAATTGAGCTTGCCCTATTCCTTGCATTTCAGTTATAGGGTCATTAGTTCCTGTTTTAGTTCTTGCAGAAATTTGTTTTCTTCCAAAAGACTCCATTCCTGTAGCTGCGTATATTTTTTTGTATACATCATCTAAGTTATTAAAATCTTCTGCATAAACCATAACAGGTGTTCTTCTATTAGCTGGTAATTTTTCATTAACAATTTGATACCCCATAAACCTAGATGGAATCGTTACGGTTCCATCTTCATTAGCATTTGGATCTTTAGGGTCGTATATTACTTTAGCTTCAGAATAAACACGCTTAGGACTAGTAAATCCTTTTTCTATAAGACTAGTTTCTACATCATTCCAAAACTTTCCAGGATTATTACTTGCTTCATCTTTAAACATGTATGATTTTGATAACGGGTCATTTTCATTATTATTATTAATAGTAGCCGCAGGTAGATTTGCTATTGTATTATTAACGTCTTTTCTGTTGTCAATTTTTTCTTTGTACTGCTCATATTGATCTTGTCTAGCCCTACGCTCAGTGCTAACAGCTTTTTGGTTAATGCCATACATAGTCTCTGCTTTTTGTAACCATTTTTGCTGCAATAGCCTATCACCTTCTGTTACAATACCATCCGCTTTTTCTTGAGGTGTTAATTGATCTTCATCAATAACTTGAGCCATAAGCTCTTTAGCTTTTCTTGATGGTACACCAAAATGATCAACTAATAAAGCTGCGCTTTTTCTTTCTTTATTACCAGGTCCTGCAGTGTTTATAAGATCTGTTAAAGAATCTGCTGCTCTATCCGCTGCGCTTAATCCTTGGCCGCCAATACCTGAGGGGCTTTGATTAAAAGCTAATATATTACCACCACTTCCTGCATTTAAATTTATAGAGGACTTTAATAAAGTATCTACGTCATCTTTAACTTGAAGCTTTTTAGATAGCTCGCTGAATTGACTTGCAGCCACTTGATATGGTTTACCATCAACAGTTTCAGATACCCACGTAGTAACACCATTAATGTTTTCAAATCTACCTTTAGGTGATCCTCTACGCATATCTTCAGCCATACCTAATAACTCAGGTGAGTTATAATCTGAAAATGTACCGTTTTCTATAGCTGTATTAACTCCACCTAAAAAAGCTTTAGCTTCTTTGTCCATGTTTTTAATACTACTAACCTCCCCTTTCAACCTAGCCATAGCCGCAGAATATGATGTCATATCCCCGGTTCTTTTAAGCTCTTTATTTAAGTAAGCAGCTTGATCAGCAATAGATCTACCAGCAGCGGTCATTATTTCACCCATTCCCTGCACACCAGCTGTAGGCATAATATTTAAATCATCCATATCTTGCGCCATTTTTTGCGCATAGTTATAATTTAAAATATTTCTTTTAAGTTGCCTATCTCTTTTAGCTTCAGCTCTGTCAGCCATTAAACGGCGTTCTTCTATAGACGAATCTATAGCTTGTCCAATCATCTGTTGGCTTTTAGCACCACCAGGCTTGTATTCAAATTCTTTTGACCAAAAGTCGTAATTATAGTTTGCCATATTATTATCCGCCGAAGCCTGCTTTATCCATGAAACCTGAAACTTTATCCCCAAAAAGTCCTCCCGTTGCTGCACCCACCGCGGCGTTAGCAACACCGGCTATACCGCCAATAAGATCTGACTTAGCTTGAGCCCTTGCCGCATCAGCAGCATTACTTCTTGCCATTGCTCTACTTGTTTGATCTTGTAATCTATCAAATTCAAACTGTTGTCTAGCAGCATCACCTTGTCTTTCCATAACATCAGTTTTAAACTGGTAATCTGCAGCGGCCATTTGCGCTTGGTTTGCAGCTGTTGCTCCAAATCTAGCAGCTTGATTCTGTGCTTGCTGATTAGCTAATGCAAATTGATTTTCTGCACCAAATTGTGTTTGTGCAAAACGATTTTGTTGTCCTACGTTAAACTGATTCATTTGATTTGCAGCACCAAACTGAGCTAAGGCAAATTGATTAGCAGCTCCGGCTCCAAACCTTGCAGCTTGGTTTTGTGCCTGTGCACCAAATTGTGCTGCTTGATTTTGTGCTTGTGCTCCAAATTGCGCAGCTCTGTTTTGAGCACCAACATTAAACTGACTTTGTCCTAAATCAAATTTAGAAGCTAAATTACCTTGAGCAAGTTGAGCTCTTTGTAATTCACTTTCGCCTTGGGCTCTAAGCATTTCATTTCTTTTAACCTGTTGATCTATAGAAGCCGCAACGCCTGCTTTTGATTTCGCAGCCTGCGCAGCTAATGCTGTTGCACCACCAGCCCCTGTGCCGGCTTGCGCTGCTAAATCTTGTGATGCAGCTAAAGCTTGATCCGCTTCTCTTGCTTGCATATCTGCAGCGGCTGTTGAAACTTGCAAGTTAGCCATTGTATTGGTTAATCCTGTATCAGCACCTCTGGCTAAACCTCCTATAGAGGTTGTTCTTGGGTCATACCCTTGCGCTGTATAGCCTTGCGCTTCATACCCTTGTGATGGTGCTAACTGCGCTAACTGAGCTTGTTGAGCTGGTCCTAATTGGCCAATCTGAGCCTGAGAGGGATCATAACCGGACATTGATATATCTGGAGTATCCATACCAGCGTACACATTCTGCAAATCAAAAGCATCTTGCCTTCCTCTTGCTGCGTCTAAGCCTTTAGTTGCTGCGGCTTGTTCTCTTCTTCTTTTTCTACCCCCAAAAAGTGATGCTACACCTTTTACTACGTCTCCCATTAGTATTTTAGTATTAATTCATAAGATGGAGTTTCATCGCAATAATACTCCGCTTTTTTATATTTTTCTAATAATCTACCTGGTTTTGCCCATGCAAATGCATATTTATAACCTAAGTCTTCAGCAAAATCAGTTGTAAAATCTACTAAGAGTTGCAATGCATCACTTCTGTCTGTGTCACGATAAGATTTATCACTAACTACAACAGCTGGAATTGCCATCTTACTATTTGTCATCCACAGCCACATAGCTGCAATAGGGTCATCCCCTTTGCAAACCATAAAGCCGCCTAGCCCTTCACGTTTTTTTTCTTGTTTATCACCCACTTGAAATGCTCCGGGTAAAAAGTCACGAGGGAAGCCTTCAGAGCCGTAAGCTTCCCACCACTTTGGTATTAAATCCCAATCGGATTCTTGTAATTTTCTAACTTGTAATTGCATATAATTTAATTCGATGAATTTACTGCTTCTGAATTTAAAGCAAACAATTCTTTTTTAGTACTTGCTTGATTTACAGGAAGTATTAGCTTTGTTATAGCAAAAGCTCCTTTTATACCTGAAATCAATTCTTTGCCATCTTCTACCACAGCTCCATTTTCAACTTTATATTTAGTCTGTTCTGAAACTATAGGTGCAAAATACTTGCCTTCTTTTTTTTCAAAAGGAAATGATATTATATCAGCCATGTTATCCTGCTTGGTTAATAGTTATTACTTGATTAGGAACGCTAGCAGAAACTCTTGTGTTAGTAGTTGCTAATGTAATTGTTCCGGTTCTTGATGAGCCTGTTGTATTTTCAGTTGCTCCTATTGTAAAAGAATTGCCTGGCGTTAGCGCAGCAGTTCCATTTACTCCGTTTAATAATATCCAATTGTCACTAGGACTTGCTGAACCATTTACATTCCAAGTTCCTGATATTACAACGCTATCTCCTGCTTGATTAATTGCTTGCGGAGTTGTTGTTGTTCCTAAAGTTGCAGTAGTTGCTCCTGTTGCTGTTATTGTAGGCGTAGCGGTAGTATCACCAATTAACGCAGGCACAATTATAGTTATTGTAAGTTGTCCGTCGTTATTGCTTAATACGCTATTTATATTAGTGTTTGCAGGATAACCTACTCCGCTATCAGTGTAGCTAGATGTAGTTAATACTTCATTAGCTAAGCATGTATACGTAATAGTTGCCGTTCTTGATTCTGCCGCCTCAAAAGGAGAATTGTAATAAGCCGTTCCTACAGCGGTGCCGTTAGGTGTTGCTATAACACCCGGTGATGCAACATTTCCTTGTCCCCAAGTTAATGTATATTTAAGTGTTGCTGTTCCATTTATTGTTATAGTTCCCGCTGTAGCTTCTGTTGGTACAGTTACAGGAAGAGTATAAACAACATTATCTCCATTTCTAGCATTTGTAATAGTGCCTGGATTTGTTGCCGCAGGCATTCCTGAAATATTAACAGTAATATTAGCAGGATCTATGTAATAGTTTGTAAAAGCTGCTGTAGAAAAAACAACATTGTTACTTCCGCTATTATTAAATATTTGAGATGCTGGAGTTATTGCTGAAAAAGCAACTGTATCTATAGTATTAACTGTTAATAAAGCTACTGTAAAAGCTAAACTAGCTCCGCCGCCTGATATATTTAAAGTTTGTGTACTATTTGAATTTCCTACGGTGTGTTGTACTAAAAATACTAATCTACCGTCGGTTATAGACTGCGGATTAGTTATAGTTAAATTACTTCCACTAGCGGATGTTAACACGATATCGTTAATATTTTTAAATTCAAATTGCGAATTTAAAGGCTCTACAAATATAGCCCAAGAAATACCTTCATTTTCTTTTGCAATTACCGTATTGGCTCCATTAAAAACAGAATTATCTGCTGCGCCCGATAGTTGCAATGTTGTAGAAAAAGAAGTTGCTACTTGAGGAATTTCACCAGAGCTGCTTATGTCTGTTTTAATGTATTCAACACCCCATCCTTCATCGCCTTCATAGCTTAAAGCATTGTATTGTTTTACTAAAGAAGGAGCATCATTAAATATTGGAATTACATAAGACTTTTGTGTCCCTGAGTTATAAAAATTATTATGAGTTACATTTTCGCTATGGTGCTCCCATAATGTTCCGCTATTAAATGTATAATAATAATTATTTAATGAAATTCCACCTTCTTGTTTAAACCCTTTAAAGCTGGTCCATCCGTTAGATCTATCATCAAAAGCTAATGTTAAATACCCATTGCTAGCTGTTTCAGAATTTATGTCTTCATTACTATCAAATCCTTGGCCTATAATTGTTAGTTCGTAACATCTATTATATTCGTCGTAGGATCCAATTATTTTGCTAGATTGTTTTAAAGCATCTCTAAAAAAATCACCCATACCTAATTTGGCTATTTCAGTAATTCCATTTTGGGACAACCTTAATACAGTACCTCTGTTTTTATCTGTAAAATATTTTGCAAAGCCGTAGCTAGCAAAAGACTGAGGATTTTGTGATATTCCAAACTCACCTGCATAAGCAGCTACAGTACCTAAAAATTGAGTATTACTTGTTACAGGCACGGCTCCGCCTTCTGCAGAATATATAAAGTTTTTATTTACAGGAGATCTAGAAACTTTGTCTTCCTGAAATATTATTACTTGGGTATCATCGACAAATAACTTTTGTATTGAACCATCTAAAGGATCTAATGATATTGTTAAACCGCCTTCAGACTCATTAAATTGATTTATATAGTTAATACCTGTTCTGGAGTTTAAAAGCCCGCTAGAATGTATTAATGTGTTTTTTCTTCTTTCTTGTGTAAAATTTTCTTGTACAACAAAAGCTCTAACACCTATATCAAAAAATGGTTCATTAAAACCAGCACGTATTCTATTTATTTCAATGTGATTACCTGTTGTAAAAGTTAACAGTATACAGTTAAAAAATGAAATATCCGTTGTAGTAGCAGGTATTTCTGATACTAACCCGCCTGTTGATGTTTCATAAAATATATCTAAGTCTGAAGATACAGGCTCAGTTTCAAAAACGCAAAGACCACTAGTTACTGAAGCACCAGAATTATCAATTGTTGTTACTAATGCATCCCCTGAAGGATTTGAGATAGACTGGACTTTAGTTAAATTAGCATGCGGTTTGGTATACACATTACTTCCTGATAAAAATTTAGGATATACAGAAACATCACAAGGTGATATTGTTGGAGATGTACTTGGCGGAATAGTTGCCGTTTGATCTCTAGGTATTTTATTTATACTATCACCAAAACGATTGACAGTATTAGCAGCATCTATTGTAGAAATCCAGTTATAATATTCTTGTTCTCTTTGTTTTACAACAACTCTATATGAGTATGCCCAAGAAGGTATTTGTGTAGTATCTGTAAAAGTAATACGCAAGGCATTAAAAGCTGTTGTAGATGCTGCATCCCCATTTCCTGGATCTATAAAAACAGTATCTGTACCAGAGCTTGATAATATAACAGGTGATTGTCTTCCAAACTTATCTGCTAAAACAATACCTACTTGGTAAGTTCTTCTTGACTTAACAGATTGATTTTCTAATATGTTATTTCTAGCAGAGGTTTCACCTGTTCTAGATACTGTAAAAGAAATATCGGGAATATCATAATTTTGTAAAAAATTACCATATACTAATCTACCGCCAGCTACCTCTTGCGCTTTTGCTTTTATAGGAACAGCATCGTAAACTCGTGTAAGTTGATCGCCTGGCAGTGTTCGAAACGGGTCGGTAGACGAATATGTAAAGTTTACAAAAGGCTCAGTTGTAACATCTTGATCATCAACAACATATAATGTTCCCGAACCAGACTCTTTATATATTAGTTCAACATTCTTTATTCCGTAACCTGTAGGCGTTGGTATTTGAAGCTGAACTTGATTGATTGCATTAACAAATGTTTCAATTTCGCCAAAATTAGATAATGAAGTGCTTATAGTATCTGTTTCATTTAGCCTTGAAAAAACTATAGGGCTAAAAGGAGCTAATGTGCTATACTCATTATCATCAAATTGCCATCTATAAGAAAATCTAATTAGCTTATCTTCCATAAATGTAGAAGATATATTAGATTCTCTTGTTGCAGATACTAATGTTGGTGATTCATAAGGTGCAAACTTTGCAACTGATATTAAATTATCAATATCATTAGCAGTAGTATAATAAGAAGTATTATTTCTTGCAGTTACTACATTTAATTTTCTGGGATAATTTCTATTGTCTGTCCAAAATAATAAATCGTCTACAATGTTTATTCCTGTTATTGGATAACTTTGGTGTAAATTAAGTTGAGCAGAAACAACTAAAGCTGTTGTTTGTTTTGTTTTTTGATCATACTCAAATAAGCCGTGCTGCCCTGTATTTGTTTCATTATAAGAAGAATTACTTGTTACAAAAAAATATATTTTTTCTGTACCTGTATCACTTATATATCCAATACATTTACCGTTAGTTAAATTACTTTGAGCTACAGCCTCGTTGCCTAATAAGTTTTCAATAGAACCAACGTCTGAACTTTCAGATTGCCCAACGGTAATATTAAAACCTTCCCGATATTCACCTGGAGGTACTAATCTATCATCTAAATCTCGGTTCATTTTACCGACATTAAACGTTCTTTTAATTTCTGGCATAAAATCTTATTAGTGTTTAATCCACTTTGCTTTATTACGTAATATTTGAGTCATTTCATTTGACTTCATATTAGATAATCTTATTTTTGCGTTTCGCATTTTTGATGAAGCTTCTTTCTTATATAAACCAGCCGCTCCAGCAGCTGAACCTCTAAGTTTAGAAAGATTATATAGTATTGATGCATACACAGCATCTTCGGCTAATTTAGGTACATAGACATTAGCAAAATCGCCATTATTACCTAAACCATCAGAAATATAAGTAAAAGTTATGTAACAGCCCTCTTTAAATGCAGCATCAAAATAAACTTTACCAGCTTCTGTGTCTAAAACAAAAGTGCCATTTATATTTTGATATTCAGGGGTAGATCCATATCTTCTACCGTAGTACATATAATCATCAGTATCAAAATAACCGTTATAATAATCTTGAGTTTGTTGCACGTCAAGAATTCTTGTTTCTGATTGATACTTTTCAATAGTTTCAGAAATTTCTTTAAATACTATATTACCTTCCTGATCATATATATATTTATAATCTTGATCTTGAGCAACAGCTTTGTTAGCCGTAGTTGTTCTACTGGGAAGTATTGGTTTCATTACTCCATTAGAATCAGTATATTCTATTCTAACGTAATTAACGTAATCTGAAGGTAAAGAAATGCTTTTGGTAGAGCTTAATTCTATTTCTATAGATTTTTCAGAATGTAAAATATCATAACTAAATTCTTGAACAGCTCTTTGCGCCCAAAACGCAACCTCATATCTAGGAACCTTTGCTAAAACTTTACCGTCTCCAATATAAGCAACCATAAAATTGTTGATTATATCGTTTAAGTTGGTTCTACTATAGTATCCCGGTATAGCTAGTCCAGTTCCGCCATCTAATGCGGAATAGTTATCTACGTCTAAAGGTTTTCTTGATATTGCCATTATTGTTCAGTTGCTGCTATTTGTTGTTCTTTTCCTTGTGCAAAGCCTGCTATGTCAGCTTGTTTTATAACAACACCTGCATATGTTAATATTTTAACCACTAAATCATATTCTTCGGATGCATGTAATTCAAAATTATAAGATTTTGCCGATGCACTATAACTATCTGTTGCAGGATCGAAAGCGGTTGGATCGTAAATAGGTTTATTAGGCACACCTGCGGCTATTTGCGCAGTAGTAGGCATAATATAACCCCATTTAGGTCTATTAGGTTTTTTTAAGTAATCTATACTAACACCAGTAATTATAGTGCTAGGATAAACTTTAACCCCGTTTTGGGCCAAAGTATATACAGGCTGACTGTCAACAGGGTAAGTTAAAGGGGATTGGTTAATATATTTTATATCTGAATGATGTGCAAAATCTGCTACTTTATTTCCAGCAGATACAACACCTAGTCTGTAAAAATTACTAGGGTATTCAAAAACACCATTGTTTAATACTAAATTAACATTACCGTAAAATTCATTTATTTTCTCAGAAGTATTTAAAATAGGATCTGCAAAGTCACTAGTTATATTTGCATTAAGCTCATATGAAGATTGCTTTCTAAAATAGCTTTCAAATATTTCATTTTGAGCTTGATTTGCTAACCTATTAAATTCCTCTGGCGTTATATATCCACGGTTGTCTTTATTAGTTATTACTAATACAGTATTGTAAACGTTATCTATATTTACCATTTATATTTATTGTGTTGGTTTAGACGGCATAGAGTTAATTTCTTACTCTACGCCAAGTATTTATGAAAGCTTTTTTGTTATAGATTTCATTAAATCTACACCTTCATCAGTTTTAAAGTATTGTGCTAATGCCGCGTACGGATGCTGCTCAAATGGTACTGTTAAAACTTTTTTGCCATTAGCAAATTTAAAAACAGTATTATCATCAGTTAGTTGTAAAATTCCAACTTCAACAGCTCTATTAGCTAGGTTTCTTAATTTTATATCTTCGTCTTGAACAAGTTCTAAGAATAATCCAGGTTGCGATTTAGCAAATCTATACGCGTCTCTTTTTAATTCTTTAGAAGAAAGACCTGCTACTGTAGAACCTAACTCTGTTCTCATAATAGCTTCTAAATGTTCAATATCAATTTCATTAACCAAGTTTAAAGCTTCAAGTTCCATTTCTAAAACATCAATTTCATCTTCAGCTTCTTGTACTTCGTCAATTTCCATCCACAATTGATTTTTTTCTGGATGATATAAAGAAAGTAATTTTTGTAAATTTTGTTGCTCTTTTGCAACATACAGTACCCCATCTAAAAACATTACATGAGATAGTGTTACAGCTCCGTCTTGCTCATCTACAAATAAAGATCTTTGATTTGTAGCATAACGTATTTCTTTATTTATACCTGTTGCTTCGTCAAAATAAAGCAAAGGTTTTCTAGCTGTATGTTTTGTTTGTATTGTCCAAGAAATAGGTGCTCTATTATTTGTAAGCACATATGTTCTATCTTTTATTTCCCATCCTTTTTCAATAGATGGCACTTTTGTTGTTTTTGTTGTCATGATTAAATAATATAAAATAAGAATACAAGGCCCCGAAGGGCCCGTATCCTATGTTAAAAAACTTATTAAGCTTTAAATAGTACAAAGTTATTTGCAGCTTGAGTAATAAGACATCTTTCAGTCAGATAGTGCATTCTCATTTCGTCAATATCTGAGCTAGTTGGTCCTCCAACAGATCCTGTAATCCAAGATTTCATTTTTCTATTGTCAGTTTCTGAAGCTCTATATCTTACGTGTAAGAATGGGCGCTTAATGTTTGTACCAAGTTGTTGGTCATAAACAGTAGAAGTACCAGCAGGTACTAGAACACCTTCAACATCTCCAAAACCTCCACGAGTTGACCAGTCATTTAGGTATTTCCAGTCAGTTTTGTAAAAGTCATAAGATCCTCTGCGGTATCCAGTAAACCCTAAAGTAAGTGCCATATCTTCGCTGTTGTTGAATACTCCGTAAGAAGTACCACCAGCGTAGCCACCATTTTGTTGTGCAAGAATATCATCAATTTCTAATGATAGATCGCGGTTTAAGAAAAGCATGTTTTCTTCAATAGCTCCTTGCTTGTCTAGTTGCTTAAGAACAGCATCAAAATCAGTAAGCGCTCCACCACCTGCAGCTTGCGCTCCAAATCCTGAATATACGTTACCTCTTTCTTCAATTGCATCAAAGAAACCTTGAGTACCACGTGCATTTTGTGCAGCTAGGCTACCTCCGTAAGTTCCAAGAGCAATATTAGCTCCTCCTGCAGTTTTTTCAACACCTTCAACCATAGCCATTTCTACGTAGTCTTCCCAACGTAGTCTGTTTTCGTGCTCTGATTTTAAGTACCATAGGTATCCATCAGCTCCATTTTCTGAAGTAACTTCAATCCATCCAATCTGAGCAGTGTCAGATCCGTTGATTGAATAGTGCTCTTTCATAATAATTGGAGCGTTTGTAAATGTAGCATAGCTAGGATCTAGCTTTTCAGTAAAGTTTCCAGTACCTTTAGCAAATTCAGATCCGTATACCATTGCAGTTACTCGCTGAGCAGCAGTTACACCTGCGTGAGGCTTATATGCTTTAATTTGAAAACGAGTATCAGAAACTAATGTTACTACACCTTTGATAACATCAGCAGTTCCACCTATAGCAGAAGTAGCACTTGACTGCACTTGAATCATAGCTGTTTGACCAACTTTGAAGTTACAGTTTGCTGTAGTAGCAGATGTTAGACCAATGCTTGTTGGTTGAGCTGGAATAGTAAAGTTTAATCGTCCACCTGCGTTAG
>Ga0315330_10000622_pt1 | contig 22545 bp, 18 predicted proteins | sample M140m34915metaG_FD_203453 | JGI IMG/M metagenome (GOLD analysis project Ga0315330, IMG submission 203453) | Ammonia-oxidizing marine archaeal communities from Monterey Bay, California, United States - M1 40m 34915 | ecosystem: Environmental > Aquatic > Marine > Intertidal zone | place: USA...
GCCTCTACTCAATCAAGTGAAGGATCCACCTTGTATGTAACACTTTCTCCATGCAAAGACTGCAGCAAACTTATTCACCAAGCAAAGATCAAAAGAGTTGTTTATGCGGATCAATATAAAGACACGTCAGGTCTTGATTTTTTAGAAAAAGCAGGGGTTGAAGTCAGTCAGATAGAAATATAGAATTGAGATTTATTTCTTTTGAATCTTTTTTATTTTTTCGTTTAAAAACATAATCCTCATAATTATTAAACAGCTAAAGCCAGCTAGAATCATTACTGCAGAGGTAAAATTTTCATAAGAAAAAAGAACTTCAAAATTAATCTGAGTCACATTAAATATTATAATTGACAAGGCTATAATCGATACTAAGTAAATAAGTACTTTCATTTTTTTTGGAGTTGTGATTTGTTAAAAACTTGGCTTCTTTGTTAATAAAATAGACTTTTAAATACGAGAACTATTTACAATCTTTGTTAGTTCGAATCTATAAATAATTTTTTTAAATATTTAATTAAATGTAAATAATTATAAACCTTAAAATCACCAAGTTTTTTTTAAGTGTTTTAATTAAAAAATTTTTTTAGTAAAAAAAATAATCAATTTTTTATAGATAGATTCAGGCCCAATAAAATCTTAATTTTTTTACATTAAGATTTAAACACAATCCTTTCAAAAGATTGTTTTTTATAGGCCAACCAATAGAAAATCAATTAGTTAAGAGCTTTTTATTTTAATTTTGGTCACTGAATTTTCGATTACCAATGTTTTAATTTTTTTAAATTTTTGGCCCAATAATTCTGTTTTTTTGACCGCTTTATTCGCTAAAATTTTATGTTAAAAAGTTGTTAAAAACTTATAGAGCCACGGCTACAAAAGATGATGAAATAAATGAGAACTTTACATTTGCGTTAAATTAAAATTTTTAGAATTCACTATAGAAATATTTAAAAAAACATGGAGATAGAACAAATAATTAAGAGAGACTACAGTACCAAACCCTTTCATTTGGATAAGATTAGTGGAGCTATCCAAAAGGCAATGAGTGCAGTTGGTGTGGGTACTGAACAAAATGCACAGGACGTTGCTTTCTCGGTTTATCAAACATTGTTAGACCGAAAAAAGAATGACGTTGAATACATTCCAACAATCGAGGAAGTTCAAGACATTGTTGAAACTGAACTCATGGAAAGCAAGTTCAAGGAAGCAGCAAAAGCATACATTCTTTACAGAAATAAAAGAACGGAAAGAAGGCAGTCAGATATATTTGAAAAGCGAATAAATCTAAAGCCGTATGAGTATCCTCATCTTTACGAATATGTTCCTGCGATAAGACATTCATATTGGATACACTCTGAGTTTAATTTCACAAGTGATATTCAAGATTTTAAATCAAGATTATCCGACACCGAAAGAAGCGCTATTAAAAATACCATGTTAGCAATTTCTCAAATAGAGGTTGCTGTAAAATCTTTCTGGGGAGACTTGTACCACAGAATTCCAAAGCCTGAAATTGGTTCTGTAGGGTCAACATTTGCAGAGAGTGAAGTTCGTCATGCAGACGCTTATTCTCATTTACTTGAGATATTGGGATTGAACTCTGAGTTTAAAGAACTTAAGAAGAAACCAGCGATTATGAAAAGAGTTCGTTATTTAGAAACAGCTCTCAAGAATTCTAGAAGTGAAGACGACAGAGAATATGCAGAATCTATTTTGCTATTTTCATTGTTCATCGAACATGTTTCTCTATTCTCACAATTCTTAATCATCATGGCTTTCAACAAACATAAAAATATGCTGAAAGGTATTTCCAATGTGGTTGAAGCTACATCTAAGGAAGAGCAAATACATGGAGATTTCGGAATTGACTTAATAAAAATTCTCAAAGAAGAAAACCCTGAGTGGTTTACAGACGAATACCACAAAAGCATACAAGAAATGTGTAAACAAGCTTTTGAAGCAGAGAAAGAAGTTGTAGATTGGATTTTTGAAAATGGAGAGCTTGACTTCTTACCAAAAGCAGTGGTAAATGAATTTTTAAAAAATAGATTCAACAATTCCTTAGAAAGCATAGGGATTGAAAAAATATTTGATATTGATCAAAAATTAGTTTTAGAAACAGAATGGTTTGATGATGAAATTATTGGAACCAAGCACGGAGACTTTTTTGTTAAGAGATCGATAAACTACAGTAAAAGAGCCCAAAGTATAACGAGTGATGATCTATTTTAGAATATGCAGAAAAAACTAACTACCCCAAAAAAAGAAACAAACACTCGTGAAGATTTAATCCAAGCAAGAAAAAGTTCAATGAAAAAATTTAACAAAGATTCTGAAAAATCATTTGAGTGGCTAAACGAAAATAGCAGAAAATTTCTTGCTGCTGGATATTTAGGGGATAGCGTAAGCGCAGAACAGCGTATAGCAGATATTGCTGAAAGAGCCGAACAACTACTTGAAATGCCTGGCTTTGCAGAAAAATTTTACCACTACATGTCGGAAGGATATTATTCATTAGCCTCACCGGTGTGGTCTAATTTTGGGAAAGAACGTGGTTTGCCAATAAGTTGTTTTGGATCACATGTTGATGATGACATTGGAAACATTTTATATTCACAGTCTGAAGTTGGAATGATGTCTAAATTGGGTGGTGGTACATCCGGATATTTTGGTAAAATTAGACACCGTGGAGCTGCTATTAAAGACAACGGAGAAGCATCAGGCGCCGTTCACATCATGCGATTATTTGAGTCTATGGTGGATGTTGTAAGTCAAGGATCGGTTAGAAGAGGACGTTTTTCGCCATACCTTCCTATAGATCATCCAGACATTATGGAATTCTTAGAAATTGGAACGGAAGGAAACCCAATTCAAGAATTAACACATGGTGTTACTGTTAAAGATGAGTGGATGCAACAAATGATTGATGGTGATGTAGATAAGAGAACAGTGTGGGCAAAAGTTTTGCAAAGTAGAGGAGAGATGGGATACCCGTATATTTTCTTTACTGACAATGCAAACAATGGAGCTGCAGATGTTTATAAAGATAAAAATCTACCAATTTACGCAAGTAATCTATGTACTGAAATAATGTTGCCGTCAAATCATGACTGGTCATTTGTTTGTGTATTATCTAGTATCAATGTATTACATTATGATAAATGGAAAGACACGGATGCTGTAGAAACTATGATCTATTTTCTCGATGCTGTAATCACAGAGTTTCTTGAAAAACTAGAAGTATATAAAAATTCTGAAGATAGAGAAGATCAACAAACATTCTTATTTATGGAGCGTGCCTATAATTTCTCAAAGGAAAATAGAGCCCTAGGTATGGGTGTTCTAGGATGGCATTCTCTACTTCAATCTAAGATGTTGCCTTTTGATAGTCAAGGAGCTTATGATTTAAATAGCGAGGTTTTCAAAAATATAAAAGAGCATTCAAATAAAGCTTCAAAAGATTTGGCTGAAAAGTTTGGTGAGCCAGAATTATTAAAAGGCTATGGCAGAAGAAATACAACTCTAAATGCTGTGGCACCGACTACTTCCTCTGCGTTTATTCTTGGTCAGGTTTCACAAGGAATAGAACCAATCTGGTCAAATATTTATGTCAAGGATATTGCCAAGATTAAAACAACAATTAAAAATCCATTTTTAGTAAAGCTTCTTGAAGAAAAGGGAATGGATATACCAGATGTTTGGAAACAAATAAGAGATAGAGATGGCTCAGTTCAAGATTTAGACTTCCTTTCTGAAGAAGAAAAAGAAGTGTTCAAAACCTATGCTGAAATAGATCAAATGTCAATTATCTATCAGGCCGCAAATAGGCAAAATCATATCGACCAAGGTCAATCACTCAATATCATTATTCATCCTGATACAACAACAAAAGAGGTTAATAAGATCCACGTAACTGCATGGAAGTTGGGTCTTAAATCTTTATACTATCAACATAGTATGAATGCTGCTCAAAAGTTTAAGCAGAAGAAAGAATGCGAAAGTTGTGAAGGATAGTCAATAAAACTTATTCAAACAAAAAAGCCTCGAATTAAGTTTCGAGGCTTTTTTATTTTTAACACTATATTAATTATTCATCCTTTGGTTTAGCCGGCTTTACAGACTTGTCATATGAAACATAATAATCCTCAATTAGACTCATTATTTCTTTCATTAGATCTTTGGATTCTTGTAAAATACTAAAGTATAAAGCAGTATTCTTTGGACTTTTTTCCTCTGAAGATCTAGTTCTAGAAATTTGTGTTTCTATCTTATCTTCAATTAACCCAATTGACTTGCTTTTGTCTTTTAGAATACCCTCAATTTCCTTAAAGGATTTGTTTTTAAAGCTTGATGAAATAGTTTCAAATAATCCAGACATAACCTCTTGAATCGCTAAGAGATCTCTTATTTGATTCAGAGTCAATTTGCTGTGATTGTTGTTTATGTGCTTATGACTCACTTTTGAGATATACTCAATTGACTGAGTTATATCTTGCAGATAGCCTAGTAAGTTTATATAAAAATTACTGGCACCTAAACTAGACTCATCTAGATTTTTAATAAAGTAAAACAACTTATCTTTTAAACTATCAACTTCTTCGGAAAGCTTTGAAATTTGTTTCTTGTTTTTCTTGAGCTCAGATAAATCATGTCTAGAAAGGCCTTTTATAACGTTGTTATATATTTTACTTGATCTACTTGTTACTTTAGAGATATTTTTAGCGCTTTCATGAATTACACCTTGAAGAGAACTACTTTCTGCCTCAACTAAACTTTCTTCAATAACTCCGTTATTTGTTTTGTTTTTACCCTTGATGTAGTTTCTAACAAGTAATAATATTGCGAAAAATATTAGTACAGCGATCATTAACTGACTGATATTTATAAGGTAAGCAATAGTTCCTGCTGCAGTAAAAGCTATTATCGCTGTTCCAAACCATCCAGCAATTACATTTAACACTCCAGCAACCCTGTATACTGCACTATCACTGCCCCACGCTCTGTCAGCAAGAGAAGTTCCCATAGCAACCATAAAAGTGACATAGGTTGTTGAAAGAGGAAGCTTATAAGAAGTGGCAATTGAAATTAACACTCCCGCTACCATTAGGTTCACTGATGCTCTTATAACATCAAAGTTAGGCCTATCTTCATTAGCTATTTCTTTAGTGTATTTTTCAGGTACTCTAAAACGATCTTCAATCACATTATTCAATGAATCAGGAATTATCTTTGAAAATAAATTTGCAGAATTTGTTGCTAATCTAACCAACCCTCTTGACAGAAAGTTTGGTTCAAATCTCTCATCAATATTTCCTTGATCAGAAAGATCGAGTGATGTTTTCACAACTTTTTTGGCATTACTTGAAAACCATAAGGTAAGTACCATTACTACTCCTGCGCAAACTAATAGAAAATTTGGCGTTGGAACTTTAGATGCTAAAACACCCATACTAAATTCGTTAGCTGCTAGACCTGATGCAACCCATGCCTCATACGACTGCCAAGCTGCTATTGGTACACCAATAAAGTTAACAAGGTCATTTCCAGCAAATGCTAGCGCTAACCCAAATGTACCCACCCCAATAATTATTTTATAAATATTAAATTTAAAAAACTGAATAAAGGCATAAGAAAGTAAAGACATGAATGCAGAAGTATACATTACGATTTGAAAGACATTGTTTTCTAAGAAATCTTTAATTGTAACCCCTCCAATTAAATCAAAACTTTGTTTAGCATAAGATGTTCCTTTAATACCCTTCATTAAAATAAAGTATGTTAGCGCTGTAAGAGCAACACCCCCGAATAGGGCACCAACCCAATTAGGTTTGGAGTCAAAATTGTATGATAATAAAAGTCTAGAAATCCACTGGACTATTGCTCCAATGGAAAATGCAACGAATACAGATAAGAGAATTCCTCCAATAATTTGGGTTGCTTTTGAAGTGTTAATATAATTAACAACATCCCCAAAAGATCCATTATCCATTCCGATTTTAATTAATGCCATTGCAACTGATGCACCTAAGAGTTCAAAAACAATTGAAACGGTTGTAGATGTAGGCATCCCAACAGAATTGAAAAATTCAAGTAATAATATATCGGTAATCATTACTGCCATGAAGATGATCATAATTTCATTGAAGTAAAACTCACCAGGATTAAAAATACCCTTTCTTGCAACTTCCATCATTCCACTAGAAAAGACACATCCGATGAATATTCCAATACTCGCAACAATCATAATGGTTCTAAACGAAAGTACTTTTGAACCAAGAGCTGAATTTAAAAAGTTAACAGCATCGTTACTTACCCCAACAACCAAATCAGCTACTGCAAGAGCAATTAGGGCAACCAACATTAATAAATATATATTTTCCATTAATTAATTTTTTATAATTTAAATTCAACATTAAAGAAGACCTCAAACAAATTAGTGTCTAGGTTTTCATAATTAAATTTTCTTGCATTTAAAGAAAACTTTACCCCATCATTAGCTTTGTATTGAGTTCCAATAATTATTAGAGAGCCATCATCATCATAGTTCCAAGAGTTTGTAGCACCATCTAAAGTATTAGAGCTAATTTGATCAAATCTAGCAAAAACCTCATATTTATCGTTTACAGAATATCTATTGTAAATTGAAATTCCATCCAAATTATGATTGTCTACAGGGTTTTTATACGTAGTTCCATTCTCCATTTTATTGTATTCTGCTCCGATACTATAATCTCCTGCCTTATAGCCAGCAAATAATCCGAGATTGCTTAAGGATTCTGTTGATTCTGAAGCTTGAGTATCATAGTAAACTTTCATTTTTAATTTATCAGAAACTTCATAGATAAGATTAAAACCTATTCTTTGATTACCATCAGCATCTTGTGGGTTTTTATATCCTTCACCATTTAAAGCAAAAATATTAGTAGTTAACTTATCACTTAATTTTATTTCTGCATTAACTCCAAGGTCTGCACTAGACCCAAATTTATTTTCGTCTTGTAAAGTTTTATAGATATATCTATATCCCCAAACCTTTTCTTGATCGTTAAATTGCTTTCCGCCAATCATACCCATACTAAGTTTTACTTTTGTGCTTAGTTTGTAATCAAGTTGTGCAATTTTAACAAAGGCAGTGTAATTGCTACCTGAATCATTTTTACCTACATCATAAGTAATTTTTGCAGAAACATTGTCATTGAATTTGTATTTATATCCTAAATATACTCGGTCAAGTTCAAAGGCACTAGTTTGGGTAACATCATCGGAAAAATCATAATTGTAATTCCAAAATACTTTGAAATGAGGCTCTCCTTTAGGTTCACTTTCGGAATTTTGAGCGAATGTAAAAAAACTAATAAGACTAAATAGTAATGTCAATGTTTTTGATTTCATGATAAAACTTATTTATCACAAATATTAAAATACAATTCGAGTCCAATGTTAACTCAATGTTAAGTTATAGTCAAATAATTATTTGCCTTTAATTGAGTAATTATAGTTTAATCTTAATATATGATGAGATATAGGAGAATCAACTCTAACTTCTTCTTGAAGTATATATTTAATTGTTAAAGAATTTGGTCCTTTTAAGTTTAGTTTTGTACCAAATGAAAATCTGTATTTTTTATAGTTCTCATCAAAATTTAAATCATCTTTTGTAAATAACTCTATACCGATTCTTGGATCAGCTTTCCAGCCTTTAATATCGTATCTTACCTCAAATCTTGTTCTAAAAAAATCATTGTTTACAGAATTAGAAATTCCAACTTCATTTTTTCTTTGAAATTGAAGTCTCAATCGGAAATCAAATTTTTTATAATCATATGCTCCGGTTAAAAAAGCATGATATCTGTTAAATTTTTCATGACCTTGTATATTTCCTACATCATCCAATTCGTCTATTCCTCTAAATCCAAATCCAGAGCTTAGATAGTCATTAATTTTAATTTTTGCACCTAATTCATAAAAGGATTTATTGTACGAATCACCAACGGACTTAACTCTTAATTGCCCACCGCCATAGATATCAATATTTTTTGTTAATGCGTAATCAACCTCAATGCTAGACCAATTTTCATACACATCTTCATTTTGAGCAATTAGGGTAAGTAAGGTTCCTAGAAAAAATAATAGTGATAGTTTGATTTTCATTCCCGAATAATTTTAAATAAATATAAATGAATATTATATTATAAAAGAATTTAAAATTAAAAATGGAAATTTTAATTATTTCAATAGTTGCTTTTCTTGCTGCTTTGTTGACGTTTTTTTCTGGCTTTGGTTTAGGCACCATACTAACTCCTGTTATGCTTATTTTTTTTCCACCTGAAATTGCCATCTCACTCACTGGAATAGTTCACTTTTGCAACAATATATTTAAGCTTTCAATTATCGGAAAACAATTCAATAAAGAGGTCCTAATCAAATTTGGAGTCCCAGCTGTACTATTTGCTTTTATTGGATCTTATGCTTTATTCTTTATAAGCAATGACACCTTATTTACATACGGTTTAATCGAAAATGAAATAAACGTTTCATACTTACAATTTATAATAGCAATTATCTTAATAGCTTTCGCACTAATTGATTTAATACCGTTTTTTAAAAAGCTAAAGTTTAATAAATCCATATTACCAATGGGTGGTATATTGAGTGGCTTTTTTGGAGGTCTCACAGGGAACCAAGGTGCGCTTAGAAGTGCTTTTTTGATAAAGATGGATTTAGATAAAACTGTCTTTATTGCAACAACTGTTGTAATTTCCTTTTTTGTTGATCTAACAAGAATAGGGGTGTATTTTTCAAACATAAAGGATTTTGATATTTCAAATTATATAGTGCTTGGTCTCGCTGCAATATTTTCCGCAGTAGCAGGATCATTTTTAGGATTTAAATCTCTAAAAAAAATAACTCTTAATTATATCAGAAATTTAGTTGCAATTATGATTTTATTAATTGCTTTTTTATTATTATTGGGGGTATTATAGCATAAATGAACTGGGAAAAATTACTATCTCTAAAGAGATTTGGAGATGATTTCAAAAGAAATAGAAAAGATCAAGACGAAACAAGGCTGGGCTTTGACGTTGATTATGATCGTGTAATTTTTTCATCAGAATTTAGAAGTCTTCAAGATAAAACACAAGTTGTTCCATTTTCACAAGGAGATTTTGTACACACGAGACTAACCCATAGTTTAGAGACCAGTGTTGTTGGAAGATCTTTAGGCAGAAGAGTAGGAGTTGAGCTTCTAAAAACACATCCACATTTAAAAGATGAATTGGGTTATTTACCAAATGATTTTGGAGCCATTGTTGCCTCCGCATCTCTAGCGCATGATATAGGCAACCCACCTTTTGGTCATTCAGGTGAAAAGTCAATTGGACAATATTTTTTATCAGGTGATGGTCAGTCTTTCAAGGAGAAATTAAATGACAAAGAGTTTCAAGATTTGTGTGATTTTGAGGGCAATGCAAATGGATTTAAAATATTAACTCAATCAAGACCAGGGCGAGAAGGAGGGCTGAGGTTAAGCTATGCAACCCTTGGAGCATTTATAAAATACCCAAAAGAATCATTACCCATAAAACCAACAAATGACGTTGCAGATAAGAAGTATGGTTTTTTCCAAAATGAAAAAGACATATTTACTGAAATTGCAAATGAACTGGGATTGGAAAAAGAAAACGGTAAAGGTTTTTCTAGACATCCTTTAACTTTCTTGGTAGAAGCGGCGGATGATATATGCTATACAATAATTGATTTTGAAGACGGAATAAATTTAGGTTTGGTTGAAGAAGAGTACGCCTTAGAATATTTAATAAATTTAGTTAGGGATTCCATAAAATCTGATAAATATAATACGTTAAATAACACGATCGATAGGGTTAGTTATTTAAGGGCACTTTCAATAAACACATTGATAAATGAAGCAGTTCAAATATTTATTGAAAATGAAAAAGATATTCTTAACGGCAATTTTAAAACATCACTTTTAAAGAAGAGTAAATACAGTCCACAAATTTCAGATATCATAAAAATTAGTGTTGAAAAAATATATGAGTCTAAAGAAGTAATTGAAAAGGAGGCGGCTGGTTATAACATAATTAAAAAATTGTTAGACACTTTTATTTCATGTGTTAATAGAAATTATGAGGGGAAAACAAACAGCTATGATAAATTAATTTTAAAGCTTTTACCTCCTACAATTAATTTAAATCAATCTAGTCTTTATTCCAGATTACTTGAGATTTGTCATTATGTAGCTTCCCTTTCAGATAGAAAAGCTTTAAATGTGTATAACAAAATAACGGGAGTAGAATATAAATAGTAGATTATGAGAATTCAATTTGATGAAAAATATTTTATGGCAAAAGCAATTGATGAGGCAAAAATCGCCCTGTCAATGGGGGAGGTTCCAATCGGAGCAGTAATCGTTGCAGATGATAGAATTATAGCAAGAGCCCACAATCAAGTTGAAAGATTAAATGACGTGACGGCTCACGCGGAGATGTTAGCAATAACCTCAGCTGCGAATTATTTAGGGGGAAAATACTTGGAAAACTGTACTATGTATGTTACCATGGAACCATGTCAAATGTGTGCCGGTGCTTTGTATTGGAGTAGGATTTCAAAAATTTATTATGGAGCTGAAGATCCAAAAAGGGGTTTTACGGCTTTGGGAAATTTGATGCACCCCAAAACAAAAATTTACAAGGGGGTACTAGAACATGAGTGTAAGGAATTATTGGATAAATTTTTTATATCAAGAAGGAACCTTAATTAGAGATCATTATTCTCTTTGAATTTTCTTAGATTCTCGTTGTTCAAATAATAGTCTTCAATTTTTTTATCCTTCCAACGGTAATATGAGAAAATCGGAAAAACGATAAAAAATAAAATTACAATCCCAAAGCCAATTAATTTTTCAGAATGTGTTGAGCTTCCAAATAGCCCAAACAAAATCATCCCCAACGAAATTATAAATAATATAAAAATTAACTTTTTCAAGGAATTATAAAGTTGTCTTGAGATTTATCTCTTTTAGTTGATCAGCTGACACAGAAGATGGAGAATCTATCATTACATCTCTACCAGAGTTGTTTTTAGGGAATGCAATAAAATCTCTAATGATTTCATTACCACCCATTATAGCAACAAGTCTATCAAGTCCAAAAGCAATTCCTCCATGAGGAGGAGCGCCATACTCAAATGCATTCATCAAAAATCCAAATTGTTTTTCTGCTTCATCTTTTGTGAATCCAAGGCAGTCAAACATTTTTTGTTGAATTTTTTTATCATGAATTCTGATTGAACCTCCTCCAATTTCATTTCCGTTTAAAACCAAATCGTAGGCATCAGCCCTAACCGCAGAAGGATCTGAATTAATTAATGAAAGGTGTTCTAATTTAGGCGAGGTAAAGGGGTGGTGCATTGCGTGATATGCATTAGTTTCTTCATCCCACTCTAATAGAGGAAAATCAACGACCCAAAGAGGTTTAAATTCTTCAGGGTTTTTTAAATTTAGGGTTTCAGCTACATGAACTCTTAATGCCCCTAACTGAGTTCTAACCTTGTCTTTTTCTCCACTTAGTATAAATAAAATATCCCCAGTTGATGCATTAGAAACTTCCGCCCATTTTTTTAAATCAGCTTGATCGTAAAATTTATCTACTGATGATTTATATGTTCCATCATCTTGCATTCTCATGTAAGCAAGACCACTTGCACCAATCTGTGGTCTTTTCACCCACTCGGTATATTTATCAATGTCTTTTCTTGTAAAGCTATTTCCTCCCTTAATCACAAAACCAACAACTAATTCTGAATTATTAAAAACATTAAAATCTTTATGCTGAGTAACTTTATTTAGCTCAACAAAAGTCATATCGTATCTTAAATCTGGCTTGTCAGTTCCGTAATTTTTTATTGCATCGTCATAGGTTATAACGGGAAATTTTTCAAGTTCAATATTTTTAATATTTAGAAAAAGATTCTTTACTAAATTCTCAAACGTATCAAGAATATCTTGTTGTTGCACAAATGACATTTCACAATCAATTTGTGTAAATTCAGGTTGTCTATCTGCTCTTAAATCTTCATCTCTAAAACACTTTACAATTTGAAAATACTTATCCATTCCAGCAACCATCAAAAGTTGTTTAAAGGTTTGAGGGGATTGTGGTAATGCATAAAATTCTCCGGGATTCATTCTTGAAGGCACAACAAAATCTCTAGCACCTTCAGGTGTAGATTTTATTAAATACGGTGTTTCAACTTCGATAAATGAATGATCGGAAAGATACTTTCTTACTTCTTGAGTAATTTTATGACGAAGAATAATATTTTCTTTTATAGGATTTCTCCTAATATCAAGATACCTATACTTCATTCTTAACTCTTCACCTCCGTCGGTCTCGTCCTCAATAGTAAAAGGGGGTGTGATTGAAGCATTTAAAATCGTTAATTCCGTAACCAAAACCTCAATTTCTCCAGTTTTAATTAAGGAGTTTTTTGATTTTCTTTCAATGACGGACCCTTTGATATTAATGACAAATTCTCTGTTTAGTTTTTTGGCAGATTCAATTAATTCATTTGATGTTCTTTCTTGATCAAAAATTAATTGAGTAATCCCATATCTATCCCTAAGATCAACCCACATGATAAATCCTTTATCTCTAATTTTTTGGACCCAACCCGAAAGCTCAACTTCCTTATTTAAATCGCTAATTCTTAATTCACCACAGTTATGAGTTCTGTACATCTTGATTACTTATGATAACAAATTTAGTAAGATATTATTATAAACTTCTTCCATATCAAATTATTTGACACAATTTTTGAAAATTGTTGTATCCAATTATCATATATCTATTATTTTTGTTGAATGCTAAGTGTTGAAGAATATCATAATCAATTTTTAGATTATTTAAAAAATTATAATCCCCCCAATAGTCCTAGTAATCTATACGAGCCTGTTAGTTATATATTAAGGCTAAAAGGAAAAAGAATTAGACCGATATTAACTCTCTTATCATGTGATCTTTTCAATGATAATTTTAAAGACGCCTTTGATGCTGCTTTAGCAGTTGAAGTATTCCATAATTTTTCTCTTGTTCATGATGATATTATGGATGAAGCACCACTGAGACGTGGAAATGAAACCGTTCATAAAAAATGGGATTTGAGTACCGCCATCCTTTCGGGTGATGTAATGTTAATTTTAGCCTATCAGCTTTTTGAAAATTATTCTGGAGAAACTTTTGTGTCGCTTGCCAAGCTCTTTAGTAAAACAGCAATTGAGGTTTGTGAAGGTCAGCAAATGGATATTGACTTTTCAAACACAAATGATGTTTCAGCTGAAAAATATTTAAAAATGATTGAATACAAAACCGCAGTATTACTTGGAGCTTCGATGAAAATGGGAGCAATAGTATCTAAAGTATCTCTGCAAGAACAAAACAGTATTTATGAATTTGGAAGAAACTTAGGAATGGCTTTTCAAATTCAGGATGATTTCCTTGATACTTTTGGGGAAGAGGAAAAGTTTGGAAAAATGATAGGTGGAGATATTTTAGAAAATAAAAAGACATTACTTTTTATAAGAGCAAAAGAGTTACTTTCTGAAAAAGATAGCTCCAGATTAATTGAATTGTATTCAACAAAATCTTTGGATGATCATTCAAAAATTAATGAAGTTAAGGAGCTGTATAACAAATGTGGAATCCCTGAAATAATGATGAAAGAAATCAAACAATTTACCCTTACCGCATTTAAGATGCTAGAGAATATAAATATTAGTGTAGAAAAGAAGGAATTTCTAATTAATTTTGGAAATTCTCTCATGAAAAGAAATATTTAAAAAATTTATATTAATTACAATTGTTTCAGTAATTTAACCAAGTGGATAATTTTTCTTTTTTAAACGCGGCTCACTCTGGATTCTTTGCTGAATTGTATGAGCAATATCTTAAAGATCCTGACTCTTTAGAGCCAAGCTGGAAAGCTTTTTTTCAAGGTTATGATTTTGCAAACAGTGATTTTTTAAAAGGAGAAATTGTTGAAGGTGTTAGCCCACAAATTCCAGACGATTTACAAAAAGAATTTAAAGTGATCAACCTAATAAATGGGTATCGATCAAGAGGCCATTTATTTACAAAAACAAATCCTGTTCGAGACAGAAGGACTTATCTACCTACCTTATCGATTGAAAATTTTGGACTTGACAAAGATGATTTAGATAATGTTTTTAATGCAGGAGAAATAATCGGTCTTGGACCTCAACCTTTGAGTGTTATAATTGCTCACTTAGAAGAAATTTATTGCGACAGTATCGGTGTGGAGTACATGTACATTAGAAAACCTGAGATTATTTCATGGATTCAAAACAAACTAAATATTAATAATAATCAGCCAAAATTTTCTCTTGCCCAAAAGAAAAAATTAATGTCTAAATTAATTGAAGCTGTTTCTTTTGAAAACTTTTTACATACAAAGTATGTGGGTCAAAAAAGATTTTCACTTGAAGGGGGCGAGTCCCTAATTCCAGCTCTTGATATTTTAATTGAAGAAGCAGCAAACAAAGGAGTCAAAGAATTTGTAATGGGTATGGCTCATAGAGGAAGACTAAGTACACTCGTTAATATTTTTGGAAAATCTGCAAAAAGTGTTTTTAGTGAATTTGAAGGAAAAGATTACGAAGAAAAAATATTTGATGGGGATGTAAAGTATCATTTAGGATGGACTAGTGAGAGGGTAACCGAAAACAATAAAAAAATAAATTTAAATATTGCTCCAAATCCTTCTCATTTAGAGACTGTTGGGTCAGTTGTTCAAGGAATTTCTAGATCAAAACTTGATAAATATTTTGACAAAGATTCTAATAAAGTTTTACCAATTATTGTTCACGGGGATGCAGCAATTGCCGGACAGGGATTGGTTTACGAATTGGTTCAAATGGCACGGTTAGAAGGATATCAAACTGGCGGTACAATTCACGTTGTCGTTAATAATCAAATTGGATTTACTACTAATTATTTAGATGCTAGATCAAGTACTTATTGTACAGACGTAGGAAAGGTTACTCTATCCCCTGTCCTACATGTTAACGCAGATGATGTTGAGGCTGTAGTACATGCAATGCTTTTTGCTTTAGATTTCAGGATGGAATTTAAAAGAGATGTATTTATTGATTTGTTAGGGTACAGAAAATATGGACACAATGAGGGTGATGAGCCAAGATTTACTCAGCCAAAACTGTATAAGTTAATTGCTAAGCACCCCAATCCAAAGAATATTTATGCGTCAAGTTTGATTGAACATTCTTTGATTTCAGAAGAGGAAATACTTAAGATAGAGTCTGATTATAAATTAAAACTGGAAAATTTACTTGTTGACTCTAAAAAAAGTGAAAAAACCCGAATTACTGATTTCATGAACGATGAGTGGTCAGATTTTGAAAGGGTCAATCAACATGAAATGATAAAGCCCGTTGATACTACTTATCCAAGAATAAAACTTGAAAAAATAGTCGATGTAATTTCCAATTTACCAGCCGATAAAAAATTTATTAGAAAAATTAAAAAATTAGTTAACAACAGATCCCTAATGTTAGAAAATGACAAGCTTGACTGGTCAATGGCAGAGCATTTGGCATATGGAAGCTTGCTAGAGGAAGGATATAATGTTAGAGTTTCGGGTCAAGATGTTGAAAGAGGAACTTTTTCACATAGACACGCAATTGTTAAAGTTGAGGAAAGTGAAGAAGAGATCTCACTATTAAATAATATTAGTGAAAAACAAGGGGAATTTTCAATTTACAATTCTCTTCTATCTGAATATGGTGTGTTAGGTTTTGAATATGGATATGCAATGGCTGACCCAAAAACTTTAACCATTTGGGAAGCTCAATTTGGAGATTTCAGTAATGGTGCACAAATAATAATAGATCAATATCTTTTTTCTGGTGAGGATAAATGGAAAACACAGAATGGATTGGTATTATTTTTACCTCACGGTTACGAGGGTCAAGGCGCAGAACATTCTTCCGCAAGAATGGAAAGATATCTTCAGCTTTGCGCTAAGGATAATGTTTTTGTAGCGAATTGTACTACCCCAGCTAATATGTTTCATATTCTTAGAAGACAATTAAAAGCCAAATACAGAAAGCCACTTATAATTTTTACCCCTAAAAGTTTACTCCGACACCCTATGGTTCATTCAAAGGTTGATGAATTTACAAACGGAGAATTCAATATGATAATTGACGATAATGAGACTGATTCTTCATCTGCTAAAAGTCTAGTGTTTGTTTCGGGTAAATTTTACTACGATTTAATAGAAGAAAAGAATAGACTTGGGAGAAATGACATTGCAATTGTAAGAATTGAGCAACTTTTTCCTCTTCCAAAAAATCATATGAGATCCATCATAAAAAAATACAAAAATGCAGATGATATTGTATGGGCCCAAGAAGAGCCTATTAATATGGGGGCTTATGCTCATTTATTAATTAATTTTAAAGAAGCAAATAAATTTCGAGTTGCAGCTAGAAGATTTTATGCAGCAACAGCTGCCGGAAGTTCAGCTAGATATTTAAAAAGACACAAGGAAGTTATAGACTTTGTTTTTGATAAAAACAAAAACAACCAATTACCAGACTAAATTCACTACATGAAAAATTTTAAAAATTTGTTTTTTAGGTTTATATAATTCCATAATTTAACCGATAATCTAATACGGACAGAAAAACTGATAAAAAGATAAACAAGATTCATATGATTTTAAAAATGGAAATACCGTCACCAGGGGAGTCAATTTCAGAAGTTGAAATTGCTCAGTGGCTAGTTTCTGATGGTGAATATGTTGATAAAGATCAAATAATTGCTGAAATTGATAGTGATAAAGCTACATTAGAATTGCCAGCTGAGCAATCTGGAGTTATTACTCTAAAAGCTGAAGAAGGTGATGTTGTAGAGGTTGGTCAAGTTGTTTGTCATATAGATACCGAGGCTGAGGGAATTTCTAAAGAAAAGCCAACGGTTTCTGATATTTCTCAAAAGAATCTTGAAGTTAAACCTGATACAGATTCAGATGATTCAAAATCTGAAATATTAAGTCCAGCTGCGAGAAAAATTGCTGAAGAAAAAAAGATTGACTTATCTAATATAAAAGGTACTGGTAAATCAGGCAGAATCACAAAACAAGATGTGTTGTTAGGTAAGCCTGCAATGGGTAAAGTGGATGATTCAAAAAGATCTGAATCCAGAAAAAAGCTTTCTATGTTGAGAAGAAAGGTAGCTGAAAGACTGGTATCAGTCAAAAATGAGACAGCAATGCTTACAACTTTCAATGAAGTTGATATGTCAGCAATTTTTGATTTAAGAAAAAAGTATAAGGAAAAGTTTAAAGAAAAGCATGGGGTAAACTTAGGCTTTATGTCATTTTTCACATTGGCCAGTGTTAGAGCATTAAATGAATTTCCTGCTGTAAATTCAATGATTGACGGTTCTGATATGATCACGTATAATTATTGTGACATAAGTATTGCAGTTTCTGGACCTAAGGGACTAATGGTACCTGTAATAAGAAGTGCTGAAGAACTATCATTTAAGGGTGTAGAGCTTGAAGTTAAAAGATTAGCAGAAAGAGCAAGAGATGGTCAGATTACTGTTGATGAAATGACTGGAGGTACATTTACCATTTCTAACGGAGGAGTATTTGGAAGTATGTTGTCAACTCCGATAATAAATCCTCCTCAAAGCGCAATATTAGGGATGCACAACATTGTTCAAAGACCAGTTGCTGTAGACGGAAAAGTTGAAGTTAGGCCCGTAATGTATTTAGCTCTATCCTATGACCATAGAATTATTGACGGAAGGGAGAGTGTAGGTTGTTTAGTTCATATAAAGGAAGCCTTAGAAAATCCTACAGAAATATTAATGAATAATAATATTGAAAAGGCCCTGGATTTAATCTAGTTTATCAGCATGGTCTTGACAGATACTCACACTCATTTATATCTTGAAGAATTCAAAGAAGATGTTGATTTAGTAATCAAAAAAGCTATTTCAAATAATGTTTCAAGATTTTTTTTACCCGCAATAAATTCAAAACACAATCAATCGATGTTAGGATTAAGAAAAAAATATCCTGATAATATTTTTTTAATGTCAGGTCTTCATCCCTGCTATGTTGATTCAAATTATCTAGAAGAAATTTCTGTTGTTGAGGATATTTTAAACAGGGATAAAACTATAGTTGCAATTGGAGAAATTGGAATTGATTTACACTGGGATAAATCAAATTTAGATATACAATTAAAAGCTTTTGAAAGACAGATAATATTGGCTAATGACTTTGGTCTTCCAATTGTAATTCATTGCCGTGAGTCCTTTGATGAAATCTACAATGTTTTAAATAAATTACCTGCTAAAAATGGAGGGATTTTCCATTGTTTTACTGGGACTTTAGATCAGGCAAATAGAATTATTTCTATGGGAATGAAAATTGGAATCGGAGGAGTTGTAACATTTAAAAATGGTAACATCGATAAATTTTTAAAGAACATAGATGTTAAAAATATTGTTTTGGAAACGGATTCTCCATATTTATCCCCAAAACCTTTTAGAGGAAAAAGAAATGAGAGTTCAAACATTACATTAATAGCAGACAAATTGTGTGATATTTACAGTCTTTCAATCAACGAAATTGCAGATATAACTACAAAAAATTCAAAAGATGTTTTTGGGATATAAAATCTTTCAAAAAACGGTGTATTAAATTTCATAATTAGTTTTTTTTCTTTTTATTTGTTTACTGTGCTTAGAGAGAGGTGGCCGAGTGGTCGAAGGCGCACGCCTGGAAAGTGTGTATACACCAAAAGTGTATCGAGGGTTCGAATCCCTTCCTCTCTGCAGATTATGTAATTTATGTGATATATTTTTATATCTTTAACAACTCAAAAATATTAAACAAAAAAAAGATGAAAAGATTATTTAGTTTATTAGGAATATTGACAATTTTATTTGTCCAATCTTTCCAAGCATTTCCATTACAAGATGATATGGAAATGACAGAAGTTCAGGACTCAGTTCAAGTTGCTGAGACTGTAGAAATGGAGGAGCCTGTTATGGAGGAGCCTGTAGAAGAAGAGCAATTAAACTTTCACCAAGAATTAAAGAAAAGATTTATCGAGGGTGGACCTGGATTTATGGGAATCGTTTTACTGTGTCTTATACTAGGTTTAGCTATTGCAATTGAAAGAATTATTTACCTAAATCTTTCCACTTCTGATTCTGAAAAATTAACTGCTGAAGTAGAATCTGCAATGAAATCAGGAGGAGTAAAGGCTGCAAAAGAGGTATGTAGAAATACACCTGGGCCAGTAGCTTCTATCTTCTACCAGGGGCTTGATCGCTCTAACGAAAGCATCGAATCTGCTGAAAAAGCAGTAATTGCTTATGGAGGAGTACAAATGGGCCAGTTAGAGAAGAATGTTTCTTGGATTTCTTTATTTATTGCACTGGCACCTATGCTTGGTTTCATGGGTACTGTAATTGGTATGATTCAAGCATTTGATAAAATTGAAGCAGCAGGAGATATGCAACCTTCACTCGTTGCAGGAGGTATTAAAGTTGCTCTTTTAACAACCGTATTTGGTCTAATCGTTGCTATTATCCTTCAAATTTTTTACAATTACATTATTGCAAAAATTGATAATATTGTTAATGATATGGAAAATGCTTCTATATCACTTATGGATATTTTAGTAAATAATAAGAAATAAAAATTTACTATGGATTTATATAAAATACTAAAGGTTTCGGCAATAGGCTTGTCGCTTCTTGGAATTGTTTTCGTCCTTTTAATATTGTCTGATGTACTTTCTGGTATTGATATGATATTATATAATGCATATGTTGTTCTTTTCATCATAATATCATCCGTATTGTATTTTGGACTCAAGAATATGTTTAGTGATAAGTCTAATTTGATGGCTACTCTCAAAATGATTGGTTCATTTCTTGGGCTATTTGCTCTTTGTTTTATTATAGCATCTGGAGAAGAAACTTTAATGAGAGAGGGAAAAATATTATCAGCAACTAGTTCTAAGTTCATAGGAGCAGCATTATTTATGTTCTACTCACTTATTGTAATAGCTAGTGGTACAATGCTATTTTTCGGGTTTAAAAACAGAAAATAATTTAACATGGCAAGAAGATCATCACCAGAAGTTAATGCAGGATCAATGGCTGACATTGCTTTCCTATTATTGATTTTTTTCTTAGTAACTACAACTATTGAAACAGATTCAGGTATCAGTAGAAAACTTCCACCAATGGAAGAATCTGAAGAAGATGTAGTTATTAAACAAAAAAATATTTTTACTGTTTTGTTAAACGGTAAAGATCAGCTACTAGTTGAAGATGAGTTAATGGAATTAGAGAACTTAAGAGAAGCTGCAATTAATTTCCTTGACAACGGTGGAGGATCAGGCGAAGATGCTTGTGATTACTGTAAAGGTGAAAGAGATAAAAAATCTTCTGACAACCCTGATAAAGCAATTATTTCATTAAAAAACGAGAGGGAAACCTCTTATGCGACATATATTTCTGTTCAAAATGAATTAGTCGCTGCATATACTCATTTAAGAAATGTCAGAGCTCAGGAATTATACGGAACAAGTTATTCTGAAATGATGAAAAACTATAAAGATGTTAATTGGCCTGGTAGTAAAGACAAGTTAAAAGAAAACATTAATAGACTTCGTAAGGAGTATCCACAGAAACTTTCTGAAGTCCAATAATTAAGAGAAAACATTTATGTCAAAATTTAATAAAAAGAAAAAAGGGGATTTACCAGCTGTGAATACAGCATCTCTTCCTGATATTGTTTTTATGCTTTTGTTCTTTTTTATGGTTGCTACGGTAATGAGAGACAATGAATTAAAAATCAAGAATGAATTACCTGCAGCTAATCAAGTTGAAAAGCTTGATAAAAAGGAATTGGTTATGTATATATATGCAGGTAAACCTAATTTTGGATATCAATCTAAGTTTGGAACAGAAGCTAGACTACAGTTAAATGATAAGTTTTCTGAGGTATCTGATATTCCAGCATTTATATATGCAGAAAGAGAATCTAAAAGAGAAGAATTAAGACCTTTTTTAACAACTGCACTTAAAGTTGACAAAGAGACAAACATGGGCATCATTGGTGATATTAAACAGGAGCTTAGAAAAGTAAATGCCTTAAAGATTAACTACACCACTAGAATCGGTGATGTTTCCTTGAATAAGAATTAAAAGTACTATTTAAATTTCTTTTCTTAGTCTAGCTACAGGTATATTTAGTTGCTCTCTATATTTAGCGACTGTTCGTCTAGCAATTTTGTAGCCTTTTTCATTTAATAATTTTACAAGCTTTTCGTCTGTTTCAGGCTTTCTTTTATTTTCGTTAGAGATAATCTTTTCTAAAATTTTCTTAATCTCAATAGTTGAAATTTCTTCTCCACTAGTTGTCTTCATAGATTCACTAAAAAACTCTTTCAAAAGTTTTGTTCCATATGGAGTGTCAACATATTTGCTATTTGCTACTCTTGAAATGGTAGATATATCCATTTCAATCTCATTAGCAATATCTTTTAAGATCATTGGTTTGATTTTCCTTTCGTCACCAGTAATAAAGTATTCTTTTTGGTAATTCATAATCGCTTGCATAGTAATAAAGAGAGTTTGTTGTCTTTGCTTAACAGCGTCTATAAACCACTTTGCAGAATCTAGCTTTTGTTTTATAAATTGAATTGCTTCCCTTTGAGATTTAGATTTATTTTTTTCAAGCTTGTACCCTTTTAGCATTTCGTCATAATCTCTTGAAATATTTAGCGTAGGACTATTTCTATAGTTTAGCTCTAAAATAAGTTCATTATTTTCAATTGATATTTTAAAGTCTGGGATTACTTGTTCAATAGGTTTCCCTCCACCTGAGTACGATCCACCAGGTTTTGGATTTAGTTTGGATATAATAGTTATCACCTCTTTTAACTGTTCTTCATTAATTGAATATTTATTCATTAATTTTTCAAAATGTTTTTTTGAAAATTGTTCAAATGAATTTTCAATAATTTCAATTGCTAAATCTATCGAGACGGAACTTTTTTTTCTTTTTAATTGTAGAATTAGACAATTTTGTAAGGAAAGAGCACCAACTCCAGCAGGATCAAATTCTTGAACAATTTTTAGAACTTCTTCTAGCTCATCATTTGATACAATTAGATTTTGTGTAAATGCTAAATCGTCGATTATTTCTTCAATATCAAGCCTTATATACCCTGATTCGTCAATACTACCAACAAGAAATTCTGCTATTTTCATCTTCTTTTCACTTAAACTAATTGGCTTTAGCTGTGTTAAAAGATGCTCTGTAAATGAAATTCCTGATGCAAAGGGAATATTTTTATCTTCTTGATTTCCTGAATTGTTTGAACTTAATTTATATGAGGGTGTATCATCGTAATTGATATAATCATCAATATTTAGATCATCTGAA
>Ga0315330_10000623_pt1 | contig 22541 bp, 17 predicted proteins | sample M140m34915metaG_FD_203453 | JGI IMG/M metagenome (GOLD analysis project Ga0315330, IMG submission 203453) | Ammonia-oxidizing marine archaeal communities from Monterey Bay, California, United States - M1 40m 34915 | ecosystem: Environmental > Aquatic > Marine > Intertidal zone | place: USA...
AATCTCACCGCACGGATTTGTTGAGACAGAACCAAAGCCTTGGTCAGCATACGCATCAGATGGCGTCATTCGTGTAGCAGTATCCCAGAAAAGAACACCCGGCTCGGCCGATGCATGTGCACCTTCGATTAATTCATTCCAAACTTCGGTGGCATCAGTAACATTCTTAATTTCTGGACTAGAAGAATCAACTGGCCAGCGTTGTTCGTATGTCTCATTATTTTTCACAGCATTCATGAACTCATCCGAAACTCGCACAGAGATATTTGCACCAGTCACTTTTGTGAGGTCTTTTTTGATTTTGATAAACTCCATCACTTGAGGATGATGCACCGAGATAGAAAGCATCAGAGCACCACGGCGGCCGCCTTGTGCAACCTCGCGACATGAGTTTGAAAATCTATCCATAAAGACTTCGATACCATCAGTTGTCTTCGCAGCATTCGAAGTAGACATTCCTTTTGGCCTGATTGTGGATATATCGAACCCAACACCGCCTCTACGCTTCATGATCTGCACTTGTTCTTGGTCTGTCTTAAGAATCCCTCCGTAGGAATCTTCAGGTGCTTCGATCACAAAACAGTTAGAGATAGACTGAATCTTGGCCTGATTGCCGATACCCGACATGGGTGAACCTTGAGGGACTACGTATTTAAAATCTTTGAAAAGATTATATATCTCTTGTTTCTCCATAGAATTCGGATATTTTGTTTCGATCCTAGCAAACTCATTCGCTAATCTTTTGTGCATATCATCCGGAGTTAACTCCAGATAATTATCATCTTCATCTTGAAGTGCATATTTCCCTGCGAATACAGAGGCTGCTAAAGAATCTCCTTTGAAATACTCTAGAGAAGCCTCTAATACATCGGCGTATGTGTATTTACTATCCATTGTCTAACTCCTTTTTGGCACGTTTTACTTCGTTCCATTTGTTTTTCATTATGTTCTTTGGATCCATATCAGCAACTTCTTGTAAGTCCATTTTTGTGAATTTAGATCTTGCTGTATCTATCTTTACATGAAACTGCATACCATCACGACCAGATCTGTTCTTTGCCACAAACAATCTTCCGAACCCTTTGTCTTTTTCCTCTGGCTTACGAGATAGGCCGAGAACAAAGTCACTCACTTGTGCTTTACCATAAGCTTCACCCATGTTCTCAAGACCTACCATTTCTGCATTAGCTCCAGCTCTATTTGACTGTGAAGCAGTCCAAACAGGAACATTAAAATCACCTGCTAATTGTCTTAACTCTTCATAAATTAGCATTAATTCATGTCGCAATGCATCATACGCTTTTGTGGATCTCATAACATCTGCATAATCAATAATAACGACAGAAGGAATATGTCCTCGAAACTTCAATTTTTCAAGATGGTTTCGAATTGTATTCACTGAAGCAGTCCTTGTGGGATAGTATTTAATGATAAGATTACCATGATCATTATCTTCGTAAAAATCTTTGACTATTTGTTTGTTGTCTAAAAGATCATTGACCGAAACACCTGTGAGATTCGCATCATATCTTTTTCCAACAAGTACTTCACTTAATTCAAAAGAATAGTGTACGACTGTACGACCTTGTCGCAATGCAGCAGCACCTACTTGTACTAACCAATGTGATTTACCACAACCTGTTGGTGCAACGACAACCCCTAACTCTCCACGGCCTAGGCCACCATCTAAAATTGTTTTTTCATCTAGAAAGTCCAGACCAGTTGGTGTCGTAATTCTTTGGATCTCTTGAAAACGAGCCTCGATATCTTCGAAGAAATCATGACCTACAGAGTGAGGCATTCCGACTGAGACGGCTTTTTTCATAATGTCAACAACTGATTCGAACTGGTCTCCTTGTACTAATTCAACTGCAGTTGTCAATGCTTCTTTAAAAGCTTGTCGTTTACAAAAGTCAAGTGCTTTTTCTTTTACATAAGGAAGATCTTCAGGATGAGGATTGCCTCTCATACGATGAATAAACTGTACAATCTGATTTCTTAGAATGCCATCAGAACCTTCTCCTGATAGATCTCCTGCGACCATCTGAATAAGTAGCTGCATTGTGGGAAAGCATCGATAGTTATCAAAATATTCAAAGTACTTTTCACAAAGATACTGCAAATATTTAAGTTCAAAATAATGAGGTTTCATGACTTCATGCATCTGTTGCGCCCAATCTTTATCGATTGCAAGACCTTGAAATATTTTCTCTTGAAAGGCTTTCCCGTATTGTTGAAACAAAGCAGGACCTGCCTCTTTGATTGCGAGGTTTGTCGTCATTATTACTCCCTGTCGATTGATGATAAACGAAGCCAGACTAAGTCAGCATTTATGTGGCCAGGAACATGAAGACCTTCCTTGACCATTGTTTTAATGAATGCAAACTTATTGCGGCCTACCTGTGCATTATCATATCGGTAATTCAACTGTTTTACATGTTCTGCACTAAGATTACTAATGTCTAGATACATGAGTCGCCAGTTGAGTTTGGGCACATCTGGTTGGGCGATAATCGATTCGTATAATTTCATAGATTTTTGACTGTTCCTTAACTTACACTCTGTAAGTATGTCGTCAACTGAGACAAATGAATCTTCTCGAAGTTTCGGGAATTTACGTGCAAGAGTTTTGAAACCAACGCCTTTGATGCCATTGATACGATCTGATTTATCTCCGATAAATGCACGAGCTGTTACAAAGTTCTCTGTACTGATACCAAATTTTTCTACAACATCTTCATGGGTGGTGATTTTTTTGTTATTGTATTGAACGACATTTGGTCGAAGAAGTTGATGCATGTCTTGGTCTGCAGAGCAGATAACAATTTTCCGATCGTCTTCTCTAAGCCTATGCCGGCAAAGCCAACCGATGACATCATCTGCTTCGCAATCGTCTACATACATTTGTTTGATTGGCAAGTTTTCTAAGAGTCGAATAGATAATTGAACTTGCCATAGAAAGTTTTCTGGCGAGTCCATATCTTTTTTGTATAGCTCTGACCTGTTGAGTCGAAGTGGTTTACGACCTGACTTGTATGTAGGTAGCATGTCTCTACGCCGGCGAGAACCACCACCTTCCCAGCATACGATAATTTCTGAAGGACGCCACTTGTCTGAAAGGACACTAAGTGATTTGATAAAGCCAGTGGCGCCGCCGATTGGTTCGCCGTTGGATGAAAGTGATGGATTGACAATGTAGTTCTTAGCGAAGATGTTGTAAGCATCGATAAGAAGTACGGGACCTCGTGTTGTCATAAAAGACTCCTGTGTGTGAAAATGAAAAGAGGGTACACTAGTATTGTACAGATCCACCTTAATATTTACAAACAGGAATTTAATTAATTATCCTTTGCCTGAACACAGCCTTTCATACACTTCATCTGCTACAGTCTCAGGGTTACATTGCCATTCGAGACATGTAGGAAGGCACATATCATAAATGTCGTTCATAAACTTTGCTCCCATTCCCATCTGGCATGCTTTTCTGGTGCTCCCTGGTATAATTGCAAGGCACTGTTGGACACAACCTTCTATTTTCATATCGGCTGATTCCAACAAAGTTTTTCTAATTGTTGTTCTAAGTTGTCTTACTGTAAGTCGCATTTTGTCACTCCATAACTGATATGATACTAATTATACACCATCATCTAGAAAAGAAAAAAGGGTACGAAAGATTTTATTCAATCGCACCCTCAGGTTTCACAACCTTTTCCTAACCAAAGGAATTATAAATCTTTGAATGCATCATCCGGTGCTGTCATGTCCATAGCAATTTGTCTCACTTCTTCATATGATTCGGGATTGATGTCACCAGCATCTTCTAGCGATCTTCCCATGTATTCTGCAAAACATGTGTTGAATACTTTCATGCAGTAGGTGTTCCACTGAGGTGATTTGAAGATTTGGTTGAATTCTGGTTTATAGAACTTCTTTTCTTCTAACACTTCGCCTGTGTCATTCTTGATTATGCAAATAGACTTCCATGCACCAGTACCTGATATTTCTACTAAAAGATCTTTGTCATATTGGACCGGACCATTCTCTGAGCAGTACTTTCTAAGAACATCGAATACATATTCATGTTCCACAATACCTTTTCCAAAGTGGATCTCAAACTCACATCGGCGAAATGGCGCAGCTACTTTATTCTTAATAGTCTTCGCAATAACCTTGATACCAATGGGAGAACCTTGCTTGTCGAGGATTTGTTTACCCGAGTCCAGTTTGATTCGTACAGATGAGTGAAAAGGGATTGCCTTACCTCCGGGTGTAGTAGTAGGATCTCCATACATAACTCCAATTTTTGTTCTGATTTGATTAAGACAGATAAGAAGTACTTTCTCATTTGCAATCAGTCCTGTAATCTTTCGCATACCTTTTGAAATAACACGAGCATTCAGGCCAATGGTCATCTTATCGTAATCACCTAAAAGTTCATCTTTTGGCGAAGTTGCCGCCACAGAATCCCAGATGATGGTGATGGGAACATCCTTATCTAGTTCCTTCGCTCTAAGTATGGTCTTCTCAGCGATTGATAACACTTCTTCTGTGCAATGTGTATCGACATATACGAAACGTTGAGTGATGTCAACTCCGAGTAACTGAAGGTTCTCTACGGACGTTGCATTCTCTGTATCAATGTATACCACGATGCCACCAGATTCTTGCGTTGATTTGCATATCTGTATCGCGATGTGCGATTTACCAATAGACGGTGGTCCAAAGATCTCAACGATGCGACCTTCTGGTAATCCTCCACATGGCCGGCCAGCTACGATGTAGTCAAGTTGGTCTGAGCCTGTACCAATCCATCGATTGACATGCGTAGGTGAATCTTCGATTGCAAGATTGTATGCAACACGAGATCCATGTTCTTTGTTGAGTGAACTAATCAATGAACTGGTGAAATCACCTGTCATTGGCGCAGCTCCCTTTTTGTCTTTCTTTGCCTTTTTTGTTTTCTTTTTTATAGCCATTATAGCCTCCTTTGGTTATGTATATAACTTACTCGGTGGACACTCCATTGTTCAAAAGAAAAGGGAGAAACTTTCGTTTCTCCCCCGTGGAATGACCAACAATCTATAAGATTAGAATGGAAGGTCACCACCAAGATCTGCAAATGCATCATCGATTTTATCGAATGAGTCAGAGGCTTCTTTCTTTTCCTTCTTCGTATTATTCGTACGAGTGAAGGTAGTAGTCGCTTCTTGCTTCTCATCTTCGTTATCAGCATCATCTCCGTTCAACCAAGCATTAATAATGCCTTCTAGTTGTTCATAAGATTTCATCTGAAAGACATCATCGAGATCTGGAATGTTTTCTGTCCACTCTTTGATCTGCTTTTTAGTTCCAAGCTCGGTTGCTTTGGGACGAGGCATCACATCGGTAGTGGCATACATTTTTCCAGCTTGCTTTGAGCAAGTAACCTTGATGTCATGACCTTCATAAAGATCAGTAATGTCACCATAGTCTGGATCCAACATGATATTAAGAAGGTTTTGATACACCATCTTTCCGAATGCATAAAGACGAACACCTTGATCTTCCTCTCCACGAACAATTACTGCAGCGTAGCTTCTCATCTTGGGATACAACTTTTTGGCCATCTCGTAACCTTCCTTCGTACCTTCACTTTTGAACTTTTGAATCAGTTCGTTGATTGGGTCAGGCTTACCAAATTGGTATGGTGCGAGAAGTCCAGGGTTGTTGCCAATGTTATAGTAGAAGTACCGCTCCTTGAAAGGGTTCCCATCGTTATCAGTAAAACCGATAATGCGAATGGTAGTAGTCTCATCTTGCGGTGGACGCCACATTACACGTCGTTTAGAGTTGTTTCCAGATAGTTGTCCGAGTTTCTTACGGATTGCGTCAAAATCAATAGCCATTACACTTTCTCCTTGATAAATATTTAAATGTTCAAATGTATTGATACGTTCCTGAGTGGAACAATAGTATCATACTCTGTTCATTCAATGTTTACAAGAGAAAATGAAATTATTCTGTTGTTATTTTCTTTTGTCTTTATATATGGCCCGTTCGCTTTTAGAATGCTTCAATTCTTCGATGAGTTCGTCTATCTGAGCTTTGTCGATGGTTTCTTCTGTGTCTTCATCTTCTAAAACCACGTGTGTGTATCCTTTAGACTTTGCTAGTTCGAGTAAATCGATTTGTTTCTGAAAATTATCTCTGTGGCTTTTGGGGTATGGAGACATGATAAATGTCAACGTGTGATGATCAGTTGTGATTAACAGCTCTTTTCTATTCTCAGATTCCCGTCGAGCTTCTTCTCGCGCTCCCCAACCGCCGAACGGTGTTCTATCTTGAAAATATTCTCTTTCGATTTCCTCTGGAGATCTATCACCGAATCCTTCTCCGAGTACCTTACGGATCATCTTTCTCAATCTTGGTATTGTTGTTCTCATTATTTTCTCCAGTACCGACCGGTACGATTAACTGCCTCATTCATCATATTCTTCTAAAGCTTTTTTAATGCTCATTGCATTTTTTGATTTAAGTTTTTTATTCTTGGTGTAAGGTTTTTGACCTGGACCGTTCCCAGCTCCCAAGGGGCCAATAGCTCCTACAATTGCATGTTCGTCAGATATATCTTCTTCTTGCGATTGAAGTCTTATCACTTTTTTCATCGATGATCTCTTTTCTCTGCCTGTTATATAATCATCTCTTTCCTCTTGGTGAGTCAAGTCAGGTTCTGCTAGTAGATCAGAATCTGCTTCTTCTCCCGGAAGAACTGTGTCATCATAGACTCTTTCTTCAGATTCATAAGATTCTAAAATAACTCTTCTAATAGTTTTTCTTAACTCGACTAACTTAATTCTCATTGCATGTAATCCGGATGTACATCAAAAAAGTCTTCATATCCACCAGTGAGCATTCCCGCATCGACCATATCAAACATGATCTGTAATACTTCTTCATACGACATGCTACTAACATACTCAGCTCTTGGATCACCGAGAGGATCATTAGAATAATTTTGAAGATAATCAATAACATCTTGAACGACTAGTTCTCCGCCTTGTTCTTGGCCAATGTACAAAATCTCATTCTGAATATCGCCGTGTAGTGTCTTCATGCTTTCAGAAAGCATGCCTCTTTGGTGCAGCTTTTGATATTCTTCTCTAATAATTCTTTTCAATTGTCTTTTTGATAATCTCATCACTTCTCTCCTAATAATAAAAAGGGACATTACGTCCCTTAATTATACTCAACCCATCGAAACTGTTACATTATTCTTCTAACATGTCTCTTGCATGTAAAAGAATAGATCCTAAAGTATTTTTTCCTTCTCTTTCATCCAAAGAAACTAATGCAATAAATTCTTCTTCTGTCAATTTTATTTGAAAATAATTTAAAAAATGCATAGTTCTTTGAAGATGTGACATTTTTGGTAAATCAAAATTAATTTTAAACTCATTTCCAAGTTTTTCTCTATGCCAATCTGAATCTTGTGGAAGAAGCCAGTCACTCTCTATAGTACCTAGTCTCCCTATGTCATGAAGAAGGCCTACTTTGTACACGGATTTGATGTCAACTGGTGTTCCATGGAAATTATTTAAATCCTGCATTGCTTTGGCTAACTTTGTCGATGTTGCAACAATTCCTCCAGGATAACATCCATATTGCTTGTTGTTAGAATTAGCAGGGGCTAGACAAATTCTTTGACCTTGATCTTCTAACATTTCATTAATGTTTTTGTCTTCTAGTCGACTTAGAATAGTTTTGAAAGTTGTCCAGTTCTTTTTTATAATTTCCATATCCATTGATTGCTCCGATTTAGTGGTTACATTAATAATATTACACTAAATCTTTCGAGTTTACAATTGAATCATGCTTTTCCGTACCAGACATAAATACTTTTTCCATCTTTTCGATACCTAAGATATTTTTCTCTTCTTTTTCTTTTTCCGTCCATTAGGCAAGCATGAATAATAGAATCAAACCAAAATTTATAGAACCTTATTAGCTGAGTGTCCGCAGAAATTATATCTTTTCCAGATTTGCTTAGAGAAATCTTAGCAACTTTTCCTCTTTGGAAATGCTTCATGATCTTTACTGATGAAAAGAAAACTCTGAATTCGTCTGTTGATCTTAAAATTGATTTCATTAGTTTTTCAAAGTCTTCTGTTTGACTAATATTGAGATCTTTTCTAAAGTTTGCAGGATCTTTAATCGCTTTTGATGTTTGATTAGTTGAAACAATTTTTGCATCTTTTGCAGACTTGATATTCAATAATTTTCTAACTTCCATGGAAATAGGTCCTGGACTAATGCTCTGGAGTGCATTCCAATCCTCCGAAGCTATAGAATCTAATTCACCAGTGGATTCATTTTCTTTTTCTAATAATAAATACTCTAACAAATTTTTCATATCACATCCTCGCATGTTATAGGAAATTTCATATTGTCTATAATTATCTCTCTCGGTACATTTCCTTCACCAGAAAATATGCATGCATCGTGAATAAGCCAATGTGGCTTGAAATGCTGATTATTCCGAAAGAAATCAGCGAATCCTTTAATCGCTGCGTCGGCTGCGCTAGACTGTAGCCACAGAGAAAGAAGGTGTCTTCCCTTTACACCTTCAGTTTTTATTGGTCTTCCATAATAATTCTCAATTACGTCATCCACAACATTTGCTTCCAGCTGTTTTTCCCATTCATCCAATCCAAATAGCTTAGTGACTGTAGGTATCTGTCTAGCTGATCCATACAACGATGAAATGATTGCAATCTTTGTGTGAGTTCGATCATCTGATAGACCTGCTTTCTTTGCGACCCAATCGTATAGATCTCCTTCGACGTGTATTCCACTTACATTCAAAAGAAAACGTGGTTCCATCGACGAGAAATCGATCTGTCTGCAACCTTTTACGACATTCCGATATTCAGCTTTCATTGTCATCACCTGCGGGCCTGAGATAACACTTAGTCTACCTGTTTTGATTTTAGATCGTACATAACGGACTGTTTGAATTAACTTCCCATCTGTTCTTATTTTGATAGGTGCATCGATCTTCTTAAGTGCACTGTATCGTGTATAATCCAAAGGAGCCGGTTGAAGAGACCATAGCCAATCATTTGTATCATAATAGAACTTAGTATACCTGTGTCCTATTATCGACTGTAAGTCATGACATGTCTGCAGAGTATATTCTTGCAATCGTTTCTTAAACTGTGGTCCGATAAGTCCTACAAAGTTTGCATTCTTAAGACCAAGTTCTGTTGCCATCCTTAGATACTTCTTTTCTATCAATGGTTGAATATCATGGCCATGAATCTTCATCAAAGGTTCTATAGATCTAGGATGAGGGCAACCAAAAAGATAATTCTGAACTTTTGGTTGCCATGACCAATCTTTTCCATTCCAAGTCAGGTACCTTTCGGTACCAGTTATTTTATTACATATAGAGAGCATAATTAAATTCTATGCCAATTCAGCTTTATTTACAACTTATTTTTATCAACTATTTCAGAAATTTCTGTTGACATAGCAGAAATAGTGGCTAAAGAAGTGGCCATTGATCTGTACTGGCCTAGTTTGTTTAGAGGTACTAACTTAAGATTTGTTTTAAATTCTTTTTGAGATATCACATGGGAAATACCAGTGACAGTGTACACATCGTCTATCGTTGTATTTGTTTGAAAGTCTACAAAGAACTGTTGGCCAAAATATACGAAAGGACATCCGAAAGTGTCCAAACTTAAAGTGACAGGTCTAATAGTCAATGGTAATCCATCATCGACCACACCTTGAGGAATATTCCCCACGCCTTGCCTCTTCATATTGATTGTCTCCATGGATGGATCAGACTGCGTTGATAAACTAGCATTTAAAATGCCAGAAAATTCTGTCCCATACTTTAGAGTAGGCATATTTTTTGCTAGTATCCCTCTGAGTTGATCAGGTCCTCCTTCGATCCTGAAAACTATTTGCTCTTCTGTTTCTCCTGGTTTACCTGCTTTCGGAACTTTGATTGTCATTTTTTTCAATGACAAATCTCCTAATGATACATTTCCTTCTTCGTCTGTTTGAAACGCAGTTTCAAAATGTTTTTTATATGCAACAACTCGTCCTTGTCTTGTTTTCACAAGCTCATCCCAATTTTTGTGTTCTTTGCTGTTACTCCCTTTCTCGGGTGGCGGCGGAGCAGATTGGTATTTTTTTACAGAACTAGCATATTTTCCAACTATTCCCAGCTCACTGGCGGATGTCGCTTGCCATAGTTGAGTGTAAGAAGAATAAGAATCTACTGCTTGGTCAAAGAAATGAAGTCTTAAAATAGATTCTCCTTCTCTTGTTTGGTGTGGAACACATTCTATATTCATTTTTATTTGTGGTTTTTTAAATCGTTTTATCGGAGAGTCTGGATAGCATTTGGATAAGACTTCTTGTTTCGATTCTGTGAAGTCTATTTTTGATTTTTCATCTTTTTGGTATTTCTTTTTTATAGCCATCTTTCCTTTTTCATCTTTCCCATAAAAAGATGATAATCCATATATGTCATCACCTTGGAATTGGAAAAAATTTCTAGCTATCATATTAATAAACTTTTGTATTGTCATGGACGAAGATTTCTTAAGTTGTTCATAAAAGACTTCTTGGAATCTTGCTTTGTTCACTGGATACTGGCCGACATTTAGGTCTCTTGCCCACATAGAATACTCATTCAGAGGGTAAAATATTAATTGGACTTCATCAAACTTGAGTGTGTTTGCCAGAGGTTCTGCAACAAAATGCAGCAAAAGTTTACCAAAGCTCACATGAGATTTTTCGTTGATCTGGAATAAACTTATTTTATTCAAAGATTCCGATTTTGCTACGAGGTAAGGATCAGATGTTTGTGTTTCTGGGAGTTTCCCAAATGGAGGATAAACAGTGATTGTTCTCATCCTTTCTTTTGCTTTTGCTTTTGGTTTTTCTTCTTTTCTTTGTTTTTCTATCTCTTTAGAAATAGCATCGTTGCCGCCTTCTCTTGTGCTTATATTTGACATCGCATCGCTTATAACATTAAATGCATCGCCTATCGTGGTCGGTTGGTCTGGTGTAGCCTTGCCATCTCCTTCGGACAATTTCGCACTCCCGTCCGCATTTAAAATTGTTTCATCTGATGCAGAAACAGAGTCTGATTTCTGTTTTTCGTCGGCAGGGCTCATTTGATCTAACAAAGCTTGCATGGCACTATCTGTTGAAGATTCTGCTTTCTTTGCTTTCTTTACGAACGGTTTTTTGTACTGTATGGGTGGCACAGCTGCACACTTTCCCATTTTATCTTTGAACCTAGAAACTAATGCATCCAATAGCGAAGATTGCTTTTCTTGAGCTTCTGTTATTTTATCAGCTAATCCTGACCAGTGTAATTTGGAATCTCCTTTGCTTCTAGATTTCATATTTTTTAGAAATTTTTCTATTTTTTTCCAATCATCTGGTTCTATAGAAGATAGCCCCTTCATTGAAGTTGTTTTCCCAATAACGTCAGGTGCACCCATTTCTTGGTTCATGGTGTAGCCTTTCCCCTTTAGATCTCTAAATTTTTCCCTTACTTCTTTAATCACTTTTTGTAAGCTAGCATCTGGTCGATCTCCACCGGTGTTTGAAATAAGTTCGAATGCAGCATTGGCTGCTCCTTTAGTGATAAGCTTAAGACTTATGTCAACTTCTCCTGTAGGAGTGAAAGAATAAGTAGAATTAACTATTCCCCATTTAGAGCGCCTTCTCATAGAATTAATAAGTGCACCATAAGGATTATCTTTTGGATCAGATTGAGGATGAGACCAGCCGTATTCTATCATTAATTCAACAGTACCTAATTGTCCTGGCACTACCAGTGGTGCAATCTCTTTTAGTCTAGATTTATCATGTAGTTTTATCTTCATCGATGCACTCTCTGTTGAAAGAGGCCCCACACTAGGAGCGACAGTAATATCGAATCCTGTCAATGTAAGTAATGGTCGAAACTTATCTAATATCTTTTGTTCAGATGGCACACTGTTGGTTTCTGTCGTATCCAAATCGGAGTATGTTAAATTACCATTCACCATAGTCTGTGGAGAAGTGAATATTTCCATTCCAGCCACAGTGATTCTTTCTTCTTCAGTGTCACTCGAAGTATCTCCAGCAGTGCCACCGACAGATGGCAATTGGCTAGCTAGTTCTATTGGAGTTGAAGCAATCAGTGTTTTCATTGTTTTTTCGCCGCCTTCCGATATATTTTCTCCATGAAGAAATTTATAAATTGATATTCCATTTGAAAACACTTCTTTTTTATTATCGGAAGGATCTGTCTCGATTGGATTCCCTCTTGTGATAACTTTTATGTCAAAATAAGGAACTGCTTTTGACATTTCTATAGAAGGCAAAGATTGTAAGAAAATAGCAGCCGCGGCTGTATCTCTATTAGAGAAATTAAGGTTGGGATGATGAATTTCTATAGTAGAAATAGACTTCATATTTCCTTGTGCGTTTGTTAGTTCTGAATCTGTCCCTAGTATCTCTTTGACGTTGGTGGCTCTTTTGTAGTCTTCGCCCTCGAATACTCCATCCAAAGTTGTGACTGAAATTAATGGTTCTCCTTGTATGGGATTTGTAGTGAATCCTTTTGCGACAGGGTCATCTGGATTTCCAATGCAGTATTCATCTATTTTTTTAATTATTTCATCAATATACAGACCATCGCCCGAAGTTGCTAGCAACACATCTGATAATTCGTCTAATGTTCCTTCTTGTGCGAAGTCGACTGCGCTTTCTAACGAGCTAGCAGTCACTTTACTGTCTGTTGCAGAAGCTAGCAGTATAGACATAAAAGAATTTGCGTCTTTGACACCGTAATAACCAGATAAGTTTCTAATAGCTTCTCTAAAAGTTCTTTTTTGTTCTGCTCGTATACTCATATCATCCTACAATTCTTTTTATAGCTTCTAAATCTTTGGGGACTCGAATAATAGTGCCAGGAGGTACCTGCAGAGCCCATCCAATGTCACTAAGGGCTGCTAAAACCCACCACAGCTGGGAATCTTTAAAGAACTTGCTAGCAAGGTGGTCAAGTCTTTGTGATTCTTGAATAATATAGTCTTTAGTTGGGATCAAACCGAGTTCTCTGGCTCTTCTTATTTTTGTAACAGCTTCTGCAGAGGCTAATTTGCCACCTGCGATTCTAGAATCTCTAATGTATCTTTTCATTATTCATTTTCTCCCTGTCCACGACCACTGAGTGCACTCTTTTCTGCAGATTTGATACCATTCAACAACTTATTGTATTCTTCTACGCCATAATGTGAATCACCAGATATTCCTTTGACATGCTCACCTACTTTATACACTGGCGCTCTATTAAATCCTTTATGGTCTAGACCAGGAGTGATATCGTGTATTGGAATAACTCCTAATGTGACATCTATCCATCTAGGCGCTCTATTGCCTGGCTCTAATTCCCATGGGAATGAACCCATTTTGTAGTCAAAAGAAATATTGTTTATTGCAACTGCTATACCTCGACCCATGGTTGATTCGAACGATTTAATAATAGGGTTCTCAGATGTAAAAATAGATTGAATTTCTGATAATGACTGAACGTCTCCTCCACCAAGGCCTTCGGTTCCATCTGCAGGCCCTTCAAATATTTTAAATCCATGTCTGTGCACAAATTCCACTGGAGACAACTCACCTGCTGTGCCTGCGCGGACTAATACTGGTGGGTCTGATATGACTGATGTTGAAGCGACGCTGACTTTCACTGCAGTGCCTTTTATATCTGACTCAAAATCTCCAATTGTCACACTAGTGTAGGTTTTGTCTTGTTCTTTTTTCTGATTTAAATTCTTCAATAGCAAATTTTTAGCAAGGTTTGGAGTATCATTTGCCTCGATCCATGTGATCAATTCATCTATTTTAGCATAGTGATTTAATTCTCCTCCTGCTTCTTCTGGAGTAAATTGATTCCAAGCAAATGATTCCATTTCATCAGCTCCTAGCATTCTGGCCATATTTTCTTTAGAGTAATTAGAAGTGAATAGATCACCAACTCTTAATCTTGCAAGTGGAGATGCTGTCATGACTTGTGAGAATGGCTGCACAAATTTATTGTCTCCATTCTTCATAGTTGTCCCTTTTGACCATTGAGGATACACCATTGTCACTAGCTTGTTTGCTTTCCACCACAGCTCATCAAAATCTTCTGAAGATGTTGCAACCATAGTGAATCCTAAACCAATGCTTCTACTAGCGCCTCCATACGTTTGCACTGCTTCCAATCTTCCAAATCCTTTCTGTGCTGACCATTCACCCGTCCAAGCATCAGAGAGACTCGTAAGAAATGCATGGAAAGATATAATTTCATTAGTTCTTAGATCTTGCAAATAGAACGGCATGTACTCTGCTTCTAATTGATCTTCCATTAGCTGGACTTGTCTAGTAGAAAATCTATTGTTGCCTGCAGGCGTTTGCCATCTATTTTTTATGAGCTCTTTTTCATCTTCTGTCAGTGAGCTATAAATGTCATTAGTTTTACCAACAAAGCTTGTTCCTATAGAATCAGCACCTTTTCTTCCAGCTACCTTGTCTATTAATTTCATTTCAGAAGATAATCCTTTATTTTTATTCAACCAACTGGGCATAAGATACAAAGATGGTGTCGCCGTCAGTGCAGTAGTAGACTTAATGCTTCCTTTCTGTCTGTATTTTGCAACTCTTAACGAAGGATAATCTGATATAAAATCTAACGGTACTTTCATAATAGGGAAGTTTAATGGCCCTGACACTCCATCTGCTGCTGTTTTATCACCTAGCATGGCCAGATAATTCATGAACCCGGTGCATTTATCATCTTTTCCAAGAAAATCAAGGATAGTCAACCATATACTTTCTGTGCCTATCCTAGAAACAAATTCAGCTCGTGATCTTGCAACTTCCTTGAATATAGATCTCCAGAATCCCAATGATTTACCATAATCGGCACCCAGTATATTAACAGAGAGCTCTGCTAAACCACCCACAGTTGCAGTCACATACACAAGACTCATGCCTGTCAGATTAACATCTTTTTTGTTTTCTAATTGCGTCAGTAAATTAGTAGGAATATACAGTCCAATTTCTCTCATGAGTTGTCTAGTTATATTTCTAATTTCTTCTGTCACAAGCTTAGTTGCTTGAGTTTTTGCACCTTTTGTAACAATGCTTAATAAAGGATTGTGAGTACCATCGTTTGATTTTTCTATGTCTTCTTCTCTTGCTTTTTCGTATGGATTTTCAGATAAGATAGAATTATATCTAGAAGATCCTTTAAAAAAGTTGTCTGGCCTGAACTTTTGAGGATCTTCTGGATTGGCCATAAGAAATCTAGCTCCAGCTTCATCTTCAGATTGGATTATCCTAGAACCTTGAATAAGCAAGCCAGCCACAGCTGCACGAACAACGCAGAACAAATATATCTGAGCCATTTCTAACAATACAGTCACACCTCTATTTTCTAGAATAGGAAATCCTTCTGGTTCGAATTGATCATCCCAAGAATATGTTTGACCCCATGACTTTGTATTCCTGCTTTTTCCTTTAGTGTGAAACTCTTCACCAAATTTTGCTTTCACTTCCTCTGTAGTTAACTGGCCTGCTTCTCCTTCGAAAGCATGCCCTGCATACATGTCTTCTATTCCTTTTTTCGACCAATGGTTTCCTAAATCGTTTTCTTCTGGATACCCTAAATACGCGGCTCCTGGAGCTAAAGTACCGATGTTTTGTAGTCCGAGTTTTGCTTTCATCTTGGCTAAAGTATCATCTTCTGCATTGTACGATGAAGTATCTCTTCCGGTCGCTTTGATAGTCATCGCGGCGCCGACTCTACTCATTCGATCGAAATATTTGTCCCAAAAGTCTGAAGCAGTCCTGCTGTCATATTCTCCGAAGGATCCTCCGTGCGAATAGGTTGCTCTTTCAGAATGGACAGATTCGACATTCTTAGGTGTATCTGCAGTAGGATCTACATCTGCCATTTTTAAAGAAGATGGTGCACCTACGGGCTTATTAAAAAATGGATTTTTATCTAAAGTGTCTGAAGATATAGTTTTTCTGCCGACACTAGCCCATCTAGAAGCAGATTCTGCATTTTTGATTTGTTCTGCAACATATGTATGTGCACCTTTATGATCCTGCGTACTATCGCCTGTTACAGAGTTCTTTGGACCGCCTTCTAACAAATAATGGCCTGTTGGTCTTTCTCCTGCAGGACCTAAAATATCTGCATCAAATGCAGATGCATTTTTTAATTCATCAAACTCTTTCTTTGCAGCATCGACAAGATCTGTATACTTGACTTGATCACTAGAGCCTTCTCCGACGGTTGTTGTTGCTTGCTCTTGAGTTCCACCAGAGATTGGAAAAAAATTCTTACCTGGATGTTTAACATCATCTGTCAATTCTCCATGAGTAGAATCAGATAAAAATTGACCTAATCTTTCTATTCTTTTTTCATGTAAGTCGTCACTGTCTATTCTTACGTGACCATTAGATTCTGCAATTGGACTGGTATTCGATGCTGGGTCTGCTCTCGAAAGGTCTACATTAGGATCTAGATTTTCACGAGGATTCTGGGGCATTGTCTTCTCCTTGTGGCTTTTCAATCTCTGATACTATCTTCTTTGCTAGCATATCATGTCTTTCTATTTCCATCTCAATATACTTGTCCCACTCTTCTCTTAAATTTTCCGGCACTTGTTCTCTAAGTTTCTGCAAAAAATCAGTTGAATTTACTATTTTTTTAAGATCTATCATTGCGTTGCTCCTCCTCCGATATTTTCAGCTCCGAGGAGACTTTTTGATTTTTGCGTCTGCTCGAAGTATCCATCGACATCTGGCTGACATTCGACAATTGCATCGGCTATTTTCTTAGCTTCCATATTCACTTGTAGCTTTATTTGTAAAGTCATGTTGTCAGGCCTAACAATGAACTCTTTAGTTTCTCCTGCACCAAGCAATGCTTTTGTGACAGGATTTAATTGTACTTCACCCAGGTCAGCTTCGATGAGATTCATAGAATTAGCTAGTTCTTTTGCTTCTTTTCCAATTTTAACTACCAAGTCTGCTGGCAAAGAACTTCCAATCAAAGCCGCGTTGTATGCTTCGAACATCTTGGGCAGAGCCAAAAAGAAGTCAGTGTACATGTCTAACTTCGCTATATCCGAAGATAAATCTACGTAATTCATGTCAAGTGTTTCTTTCATCATTAGGGCATCATACAAAACAGTTCCAAGAACTTGGGAAGGTAAATAATTGCCTTCGTACATTTCATCGTAAGATGATGCGATCTCAGATAGCATATTGACGGCATCTAAGTGGATTAATACATCATCATATATTTTTTCTTTCAGCCATTTAGATACCATCTTTATGTTAGACAAAGTATCTCTTGCCAAAATACCAATCTTCTTGTTGACTGTGAATTTAGCAGGATCGTTGCCAAAGAAAGTATTATGAAATGCATTGAACATTGTTTTCATCATGTTCCCATCTGGCATGCCAACTCCAAAGAACCCTGCTATTGTTGTCATAATAGTATTTAACTTTTCCGCGCCACCTTCTGAGAAGTACCCTTCTTTTTTACTTAATTCATGGATAATTTGTGTGGCTTCCGAAACTGCCAAAATACCATTGAAGATAGCCTCGATGGCAAGTGCTTTGATATAAAGTTCTTCTATATTTGTGCCAGCCGGTACAATATCCAACAACTGTTTGACAATAACAGCCAAACCGTGTTCTTTGTGTGCCATTGTTTTCATGACATTAGTTACACCTTTTGACATAGCAGTGATCGTTCCACTAGCACCTTCACCTGCTAGGCTTTCAAAGTAGGTCGTGTTCTTTTGAGCTTCTTGGAATGGTTTCATCATACCTACTCCCAGTGCCACTGTTGCTTTCATGATAGCAAGAACCATTTTGATTTCTTTGTCTAGCGGTCCTGTTCCCATGCCTATACCAGGACCTACTCCGCCTGTTTTGGCTTTGATTTGCTCTGCAAGATTTACAACCTCCATTACAACGTCGGTCATCGAACTGGCTATTTTTCCTATAAATCCAGCCATGGTTGTCATCATGCCACCGATGCCTCCTTTTTTCTCTGTATCGGTAAGAGCACCACTTTCCATAATCTTTGCTGTCAGTGAAGCTGACCTCATCGCAAATTCACCCAAGCTTTGAGTCACTTCCACAACTTCCTTTATCAGTTTTATTTTTTGTTCCATCTCACCAATATTAACAATTCCTATATTAGCAATTGCGTCAGTCACAGATTTAACACTGTCCACCATGCCACCGTCACTTGCAGAAGCTGTTTTTGCTTCACCTGACCCAAATATATCTGTTGACTTTAAAAGATATGCTGCGATTCCACCGACAGCTGCAATACCCAAGGATCCCCAGCCTCCAAATGAATCATACATTTTCTTAAGTCCATACAATACAAGAGTGAATAAAGCCAAGCCAACCACGATTTTTGTCACTGATGCAACAGAGACCCAATCAAATGCTGCAGTGGCTCGAGTACCCATGGAGTGGATTGCTCCCCAGATGCCTCCTAATTTCGTATCACTATCTCCCCACACCCCTGCTTGATCCGCGAGCCAGTATGCACCCCATGCAGCTATTCCTGCCACAGCAGCTGCTCCTATAGCTACGACTCCGATTGCAAATGCAGCCATACCAACAGTCAAGCCAACCATGTTAGCTGCAAATCTTAATCCATTGAAACCATCTAGCTGTTTTGCAAAATTTTGCACAACATTTGCAAAACCTCCGTCTACGAGTCTTCTAAACATTTCGATTGCTGCAGCAAGAATGGCGGCAGCACCCATCAAAGCAACGTATCCACCTACTTCTTCTTTAAGTTTTGCTGCAGCTAAAGCAAGGAGGCCGATTGAACCCACCGTGAGAATCAAAGCGCCTAGGCCTTTTAAGACTCCTACGAAATTAACTGTGGCTAGAATATCTCCCATGTTTTTGAGAGCTGGCGTGAGCTCTGTTGCTGTAAGCCAAAATAATCCTGCAGCAGCAAGAAATATAAGTCCTACTGCAGCGACTTGTTCGACTGTTATCTCTCGAGTAGCATCTATTAGTTTTGCCATGGATATAGAAACAAGCAAAAGAGCTGCAGATACCCCTAGAAGCATTGTAACTTCGATTCCTGCTTTTTGAAATCCCCATGCTAAAGCACCGACCGCAGCAACCATCACCAGCGCGGTGGCTAACAATCCAGCCAACAAACCCATATTAATAGTTGCTTTTCCTATATCTCCAGCAGACATGTCAGCAATCTTTGAAGTCATGCTTTCTACAATTCCACCAGATTCTTCTAAACCTTGTGTTGCCTGTTCTTCAGCGCTTCCAGTCACCATTCCGAAACCTAATCCGGAGATCATCTTTTTTATGCTATCTCCGAATCCAGAGATTCCGCCGGCGATAAGACTAGATGCTGCAGCAGTTATCATCGCTGCAAGAACTGCTTTGACAATAACAAAACCGATAACAACACCCAAGACTTTTGCTAAGTCCCATTTATATTCGTCAAAAAGTGTCCAAAACAAATCTTTCAAAGCCGGCCATAATTGAGATTTAAAAGTATCGTATATCATTCCAATCGAATCTATCAAAGCTCCACCAATGCCATCTCGCAATGCACCTTTTGGTGCAGGAGCTTTTGCCAACCATTCTTTAATTTTTACGGTCAAATCAGTTATATATTCAGCAGCTTTTTCAACAATAAACTTGATAGCTCCACCTAGAGCTCTTATACCTTTTTCAATCCATTCTTTTAGTGCATCTCCGAGACCTTCTGCATTGGGCCCTCCTGTGAGCCATTTTTCTACTGACTCCCACAGCTGCTGCATAAGATTATAGCCTACTTCTGCCATATCTGCATCTGGATTCTGCAGTTGTTCAAAAAAGTTTCCTAAAGCAGCTTTGATTTCCGAGGAAAATTCTTTAATCCTGTCCACACTGAACAGGTCTCTAAAGTACTGCATGATCTTTTCTAATGGTTTTTCAAACTTTTCTAAGAATATTTTTCCAACTTCAAGGCCCATAGTTCTGAACACTAAGAGGAAATTGGAAGTTATTTTCATCAATTCTCTAAATTGAGGCGATAACTCTATCGCTTTGGTGAACCCTTGCATGAATGCGGCCAATGGCCCTTCTGCTAGTGTCGTCATAGATCTTTGAAGATCTTTGATGGATTTAGAAACTTCAATCATAGCATCTTCAGGCGACATTTTCTCTGCTGCTTCTTCCGCTGCATCCATCGCGTCGTCGAATCCCATTTCGTCTGGATCTATAGACATAGCAGCTTGTAGCGAACCCATATCCATTCCAGTCGTTTGAGCCATCAGTTTCTTTTCATGCCTAGACAAGTCTTCGAATGATTTACCAGTATCTGCTAAAGACTGTCGAAGCATATCCATTCTAGCAGCTGGATTTTCTTCGTTCATCATTTTCATGGTGTCGATATTCATTCCAAATGCTTCGTTTAATTTACCCGCAGCTTGAGCAGCTCCTTCGAAAGAATCAAACTTATCCATAACGCCCTTGAGTGCGTTTATTTCGACTCCTAATTTTGCCGCGTATACGGAGGTGGCTGCAAGTTCTTTTTCGCTTAGGTGGCCGAATGTTTCGAAATCCTTCGTTAATTCATTAAGGTTCTTACCAATAACTTTCACTGACACACCGAATTTCTTTGATAGGTGTGCTGTTGCCACCATCATGTTCTGCATGGACTCTTCGAATGATCCACCTGTCATCTTTGCATTCTTAGCAATTTGCTTAAGCGAATCAGCAGACATGTTCATCCCTTTGGACATTAAGAACATCTCATCTGCGGCACCTTTTATTTGGTCTGTCAAAGAAGTGAGTGAATTTCCAAAACCTTGAGCCAACGCAGTTGCTTCTTTGAGGATTGCTGCACCATTGCCTATCGTAGAATATAGCGATTTTCCAGCACCAGCTAAAGAATCTTGTGCGCCTTTTAAATCTGATGCCATCTCTTTGACGAATGCACCTTCATTTGATCTTAAGTCTCCAAAAGATTCTACAATCGCTTGATTCGCTTGAAACCATTCTCCACTAGATTTTTGATAATACTGTGAAGCTGCACTAAATAGAGAGCCAAAGAACCCACTAACAATAGACATTCCGCCTTTAAAAATGCTGAATAAACCGGTAGCTCCTGCCCCCACTAATCCAAAGACAGATTTGACAGCTTCCCATGATTCTCTTACAGTGCTGCCTGCGATCGCAAGAAAGCCGCCTTGCTTGGCTAAGTCTGCAATTGATTCAGATGTACTTTTTGTGGCTTCTGTGACACTTTTAGAAGTTTCAGCTTGCAAACCTAGAGCTCTGTCGAGGCCAGCTACTCCTTCAGTTGTTTCTTTTAATCCACTAGATAATTCAGATTGAGATCTATTTGTCTCTCTTGCTTGTGTTGAAACTTCTTCTAAACTTGTCTTCATGTCTTCAGACATAGAGCTGGCAGCTGATTTTGAAGCTTGTGCAAATTTTTCTACACTAGCATTCAAGCTTTGCATCACTTTAAGCAATTCATTAGCTATATCAACTTGTTCTTGTTGTGTCGACACAATGAAACTCCTTTAATTAAATGTTCCTAACGAAATTAATTATCCGCTAGGAAAGATTTTCGTAAAGGTATCTTTGACCTAATTAGAAAGGCCAAGATTCACCGGTCTCAGATTTCCACTCATGCGCCCATTTATTTTTATTTTCAACTAGACTTTCTATTTCTTTTAGACTTACGCTTTTTAGTTGAAGACTTTCGTACAACTTTTTGCTTGCGTTTAGAGCTCTTTTGAAGATTTCCATTTGCTTTGGAGTCCCCTGAATCTTTACAGTTTTCTGGTTCCCCGTTATGTATCGGATTGATTCGATTATCAGTCTCTGTTTTTTCATCACTTAAGTACTCCTTTGCCCATTGTTTGTAATTATGCGTATGCCTGACAATTTTACTTTTCTTGGCCTTCTTTTCTTCTAAGTATGCATTTTCCGCAATCACAACACGGATTCCCCACATGTTGGTGAATACCTCGACTGCATTTTCTTTGTCTAGAATCTTGACAATTTCACAAAAAATTGGTGCACTTTGTATCGTCATGTTTGCATATATGCAATCACCTACTGCCATTTCTTTAATATCAATCATTGTATTCTTTAATTCTCTTTTCTATTATTTTTATGTGTGATGATATGATGTCTATACTTCTAGAGTCTACATTTGAAAATTTATTAATTTTGTCTTTTTGAGCTTTCACATATTCTAATGATTCGAGTAATTTTAAATACTCTGTAGGATAATCAATCCTAAATTGTAATTTTTCAAATCTTTCCCCTATCGCACTTAATGGAACATTTGATAGAGAGACACCTTCAAACTCTAGATCATCGCAGATTCTGTGACATTGCTCTTTTATTGTGCAGTCATCACATGATATCCACGATGCATTGACTTTTTTGATGATACTGAAAGCTTTCGATAGTAA
>Ga0315330_10000625_pt1 | contig 22537 bp, 22 predicted proteins | sample M140m34915metaG_FD_203453 | JGI IMG/M metagenome (GOLD analysis project Ga0315330, IMG submission 203453) | Ammonia-oxidizing marine archaeal communities from Monterey Bay, California, United States - M1 40m 34915 | ecosystem: Environmental > Aquatic > Marine > Intertidal zone | place: USA...
CTCGGGAACGTCTTGCCCTAAACCGTCGTTAATAATAGACACGCCGACAAGTCGAGCGTTAGCGCTGATCTTGCCGGGACCGGATGCGTTTCCCGTAACAGGAAGGTTTTTTTGCATACGAGTCAGGACGGTTTGCATTCCCCGTCCAGCGTGGTTTGCTTTCACGTTCTCTGCTGTCAACGTAACGATGGTGCCGTCACGTTTAATGAGATAGTTGTAAAGCGGTCCGGGTACTTTGTTGACGCCACGTACACACATGGCGATAACAGCGTCGGGGTTTGCGTTAGCGTTTGAAGCGGTGTGATGCACAACAATTCCGACGGGCGACAAGGGCCGTCCGCTGGTTACTTTGTTTGGTGCATCAACAACATTCATTCTTGGATATTCACGTCAGGAGAAATAGAACCAGCAGATTCAGGAAGTTCCCACGTCCCAGTTAAACGATCCCAAAAATGGGTTTGGTCGGGACCTTCATAATCTTTGCCGTCAGCGTTCTTCCATTTTTGTTCGGCTTCATCCCAGTGATCTGGCATTTCATTTGGATACGTTGACCAGTCCTCTCTATCCCACATAGCTTTAATATGGGGAGGAGCACCTTCATTTCCCCGAGTCCAAAACTCTGGATCATCCCACCTCATCAGATCCCTCCACTTTCAACCGTGTTAGTAGGACTCGGCGCTCCCGTAACTTTCGTGTTGTAATAACCGCCTTGGGTGTTATTAATCGCACCTTCAGTTATTGACACCGACCCATTGTTGATTAACGAAACATTGGCGGTGCCGCCACTAGCCGCATCAGCAAACACAATGTAAGGACTCAGATCTATAGATGTCCAAGCAACCCCATCAACAGTGCCGCTTCCAGTTGTTGAACCGTCAATGTTCATTGACGCCATCACCCCAACTGCAGAACCCGGATCTGTCTGCCCGTAACCCCAAGACACAACTTGGTCCGAACCGACTCTCTTAACTGCCTGTGCGTAACAGTTATAAGTTGCACTAGCGGCTTGATTAATCCATGTAAGAGATGGGGTGGCACCCGAAACATCAAGTCTTGCTAAGAAAGGAGCAGAAGTGCTGCCGCCGACCTTATTGCTGTAGCCGCTGATATAAAGATCAGTACCATCAATCTCAATACCGCCCCCCATAAGTGATGTTGATTCACCGCCAGCTTGCTGACGCAAACAATAAATCCATTGCAAGGTGCCAGTCGAATTGTATTTAGCGACAAAAACGTTGTAAGGAGTGTAAGGGCCGGTAATACCGGTGGCCTGAAAGAACCCAGTAACGTACACATTGTTACTTGAATCTAAACAAATACCTGTCCCAGTTATGTCTGTGCCACCTGTGCTTATGTTGCGTAACCCAACTGAAGTTGTCGTCCACCCAGACGAAACGCTGTAAGGCTGCCCCATATCCCACAAAATAGGAGAAACAAGGCTCTTGTCTGAGTTGTCATAATAGTCATGCAACGTAGCAATCTTTGTGCCATTCACATTTGACCTTTTGATACCACTCCCCATCTGGTTATTGACACTGGAGTTTTCGTTGTTCATGTAAACCATACGATTCCACGAAGTGGAACGCATGTTGCCAGTAGAATCACTTAACAAAACCATTTGGTGGCGGCGCTTATTCCAACCAGCAAGACTGTCTTGGAAATAGCATAGAAACACACAATCGTTGTTAGTTTCATCATGCCAAACAACAGCACGCTGCATACCGGGAGAATATGCCCCAGTGTTTTGGCGGTAAACAGTTTGCCATTGCTGCGTACCAGACGAATCGTATTTAGCGACCCCAAGATTGTAATAGTCGTAAGAACTAGCAGACGTAGCTGGATACACGTTTCCAACTTCGTACGAGTTATCAGAACTATCTACCCACAAGCCACCCGGCTGCTCCGCATAAATACCCTCTTGAGTGGCACTTGAAATAGAAAATGACCAAGCAGTTTGAACCGTTGCCGTTGTCGGAGCAGTAGCAGCACCCCCACTCAAATCAAGATTCATGTAACAAACACGTTGGTTTACGTTGCCGCCTCCGGGGTTCCAACGACCCCCTAGCCGAGCGGTAGTGCCATTATTGAGAAGCTGTATGTTGTACGGGTAGAAATCGACACCTGCCGTGTCAGGCAAACCCACAACCATGACGTAACCGCTAGCAGGAGCAGGCCAAACGCCGTCACGTTCAGCTTCTGCGATCTCCCCCAACGACCACACACCCGGCGCAGCACTAGCAGTGGGAAGGTTCTGTGGCCCTATCACAGAGCCATTCTCACCATAAGTCATTAGCGTGCAGCGATCTCGTCGTCCGTTAAACCAAGCTCTTTCAACTTGGCATCACCTGATGCTTTGTCTGCTGCCCGTTTTTCTGCGGCAGCTTCTTCTTCGGCCTGTTGAGCTTGTACTCGTTCGGCAGCCGCTTCACGATCTGCGATTTCTTCCGCTGTCATCTCGACATTGGTTTGGATTCCTGTCGAACAATCGACAATCGTTTTCATTGGCATAGTTACTCCTATGAGTTTGAAATTCCGTAAAGGGTGAACGACGTACCTGCAACGAAGTCGCCGTAATTGGCAGCAAACGTGATCGAGGTAATCGCTGAGGTGTTGTCCCAGCCGCCGTTACCCATGATTGATAAAGGGTTGGGGCCACCAGCGGATGCGTAAGGCGTCATGAACGAACCCTGAACCCTGCATTTTTTCTGGCGTGAACCCGAGTAGGCGGGAATGTACATCTCGATAGCGCTGAAGTCATCTTGACTGCTGTAAGCGTTTGGGGCGAGCGGCACCGAGATTTCCTGAGAATACGTGTAGCTCGTCCAGCCGTCCGTCACACCTGTTGCGGTTGTTCCTGTGGCGTAGCCGTATGAAACGAAATAGACGGAACTCGAATCGCTGTTGAATCGAATAGTCATCACTTGGTAGGGGGTCGTGTTGGCCGCGCCGGTGCTGTAGTCGGTGTGAGCGCTCCCCAAAATTTTGAGGTCGTCGTAGCTTCCCGAGATACCAGAGAACGACGCAGACGACACGCCACTAGCTGTCAGGGTTGCGAGTTTTGTGATCGTCATGGTTTATGCCCACCCTGCTAGCCAATATGAGGACTGCGCCATGATTTCCGTCCCTGCTGATGGTTCAAGAAGATCAATTTGAGTGATGGCAGCCGTGTTATCCCATGCGCCGCTACCGAAACGAAGCGTGTAGATACTGTTCGTGTCGGCAACGGTTCCCGTCTTGAACAACTGTTTGGCGAACGACGTGCTGGTGTAGTTCGGGATGATCCAACTGGTGACGCCTTGAATGTTTGTCGCCCAACTGTCGAGCGCCAAGACGTTGGTGTAGTAAGTCTGAGTGAGGGCGTTTAGTGAGTAGCCCTCGACTCCGGGTGTCCCCGAACTGACGTACCCGTCGGCGCCGCCGTAGTTGGTACCGGAGTCACTATTGAACCGCATATTTGTAGAACTGGGATAGGCGGAGGCGTAGGAACCACGAGCCGATATCTGAAATTCCAGATGGGTGTAGGTCTGAGGAATGCTCGTCAAGCTGATCGTGCTTGCGCCGCTGGACAGTGTGCCTTCGGCAATGATTTCAAAGTCAGCCATCAGACGCTCCCAATTCCGAACAAGGTGAAGACGGTCGGTGTGTCGTAGTTGTAAAGGAGGCCGGGGTTGTAACCGTTCGAATTGATTTCGATTGTGGTGATGGCGCTAGCCACTGAATAGCCGAAACCCATGAGGCCCGTGTTGTTCCCGCCTTGCTGATTTGCGCCCTGCCAAACTTGACACATTGTCCCGGCGCTAGCGTTGGAATAGTTCGCTATGTCACAGATCCACATTTGTGAGTCAGCAGCGTTGCCAGTCGGACAGTCACCCATGCTGATCGTCCCAGAATTTCGACTGTAGGTGTAGTTCGAGTTAGTCCCTGAGCCGTACATGGATGCGTAGCCGTAGTTGCCCGACGTGCTATCACCGTTGAACCAGATGCCGACGTTCGTGCCGGAACCAACTCGTTTTCCTTGCGACATAACAATCCGCAACGACCGATAAGTCTGAGGGATGGCCGTGAACTCGAACTCTCCAGTCGAACCGTCCGCTACATACTTAGCGATGTATTCCATCGTCCCTTTGACATGAGTCGGCCAAGTACCAGCCCCCACATTCTCCGCAACCTCCTGCATCTGCCAGACACCAGACGCAGCACTAGAAGTCGGAGCTACTTCGGCTCCGATCCTACTCCACGTCTTACCTGCCGAAATACCGGTCACAGGATCAGGTGATTTCTAAAGCAGACAGATTTATTTCTATTTGGGATACAGCATCCGAGTTCACTTGAACGCTATCTCCAGCTTCAAGCACTAACTTTCCAGCAATCAAACCGATTGCAGCGTTAAGAGGCACCGAAACGTTTTTAGCTAAATGAGTAATAGTGGGAGTGCCACTGACCCTAGTCAACGTAGCAGTAACTGGATGAGTGCCTGAACCGACGTTCGCTGCTTGTAGCTGCAAAACAATAGCCACATCACCTGCCGAAGCGGGTGCAGTATAAACAGTAGCGGGGCTAGCAGTGACAGCTACCGTCGCATTCTTGAAAGTATTAGCCATTGATTGCTCCTACGATAAAGCCAAAATTAAAGGGATAGGTGAATTTTGGTCGTCTAACGACTGCCATGTAGTAGTGCCACTCGTGTCACAAGTAAGCACCTGCCCAGCAGCAGTAGGTGTTGACGAACCGATCCCCATTTTGGTTTGAATAGCCACAGACGACTCGTTCACATTGACGTGCATTTCGTCATGCAAAAAGTTCGTAGCATCAAGCTCAGTGGTATCCAGAATAGTGTTCGGGAGATTTCCGCCCGTGGTAAGTACGTCTAACGACGTTGGAAAGTTCGTTGACATTTCATCCCTCCTACGGGGTTACGTCCAAAGTAAAGATGCCGGAGGCATTCCAAACAATCTGGAACGTACCCGACGTAGTTGAAAAACTGCCCCCAAAATCGATGTAAGCGATAAGAGGTTCATTAGCTTCAGTAGTGTCATAAACTACAGCGCCTTGAGCGTTAGTGATTGTGCTCGCTGTCCAAGTGACATCTGCGGCGTCCCAAGTGAGGATCGCTGCGGCAGCACCACCAGACGCAGTGAACGTGACGCTAGTCAACGCTTCACCACCCGCTGCATATCCGGCTCCGCTTACTTCAAACGAACTCACGTCAGATTTAACTGAATGAGTTTCAAAGTTAGGGGTGTACCCGGTAACCAACATGCACTTGAAAACGCCTGCGGTTGTATCATCGAAATCTATTTGAAAGTTAGTTGTCTGCGTTAAATTGTTTTTTAACGGTGTTGCGTAAAGGCCGCTAGCCACGGTTAACTCCTCCGGTCCCAGTTATGGGTTTAGGTCGGATAGTTACGTTTCCGTCGCTGCTTGATCCGGCCATTATCGTTTACCCTTCTTGCGGGTGTTAGTAACTTTTTTCCCTGTTTTCTTTGCATAAGCATTAGCAGCTTTCCGCCCTGCGGCAGAGTAACTGAAATGTCTATTACCAACTTTCGGCATTAAATCCAACCTTTAGTAGTTACGTTAAGCGTAGCAAAGAAATAGGAGGTAATGGGAGGGCCAAGGGAAAGGGGGAACCTTGACCCTCCCAAACCTATATATCAAACCTTTAGAGGCTTGATGAGCTTTCTACACGCTGGAGGCAATCTTCACGGAAGCGGCCATATCCAACGAGGTGGTACCAGCCCACTGACACGAACCTGCGAAGGTAGTCAGTTGTTGGTCCGTACACAATTTGTGGTTGTTCACCGAAGCCGGGGGCACGAGAGAACGCTTTTGCGAGAGCCTGACGGCCCGCAATCACAGTGTCGTATACGTCGATACCAGCAGCACCAGCACCAGCTTGGATGTTAGCGCGAGGGTTCTCAATGAACTCTACGCCACCCCATGTGCCGATTGAACCGTTGCGGACAGCTTGGCTGTCTTGACGGATCTGGTAAGCAATTACGTCAGTAACCGCAGTTTGGCTACGAAGGTCAAACGCTACGTTAGGATGAATCATTCCAACGTAGTTGCCGTTCTCGAAGCCCGGAGCGGACTTGTCACGCAGCTTTGCGGCAGCGGTACGAGTCTGATCTGCTGTAATCGTGTCACCGGCAATAATGTTGACGGTAGCTGCACGACCGGTTGGCAGAATGTCGTTTGTTCCACCGGCTGCGATAGCAGCAACAACCTGATCGAGCGAGTCAACCATGTTGTAACCGATAACGTTTGCAGCGTCAGCGTCAACGTTCAAGAACGAAGTTCCACGGAGCTTTGCAGTTGTTTCGACAGCGTTACCGTACTCTGAAAGAGAAACAGTAACAGTCGTGTCACCGAGAGCAACAGGAGTTACGTCTGTTGCTTCAACGAGTGCCGCTGTAGCCGCTGTCATGTTGTTGTAAATATCAAATGTGACGCTTGCGCCGTTGTGTGTCTGCGCTGTTGACCGAACGTCTGCGATCATTTCGTATAAAGGGTTGGAGCGAAGGGCGAAGTACGCCATCTGCTCAAATGCACCGGTTGAGGAAGATACTGAACCGGTTCCTGTCATTGCCATGATGAAGTCCTAAGGGGAGAGGGACTCCGTGTCAGTGGCTAACTCAGGTAGTTGCGTTCCAAAGATAACCCTCAGACTCCATTAAAGCCTTCAGTTCCTCGGGGGAATTTGTTGCTTTAATTCGTGCGTCTAAATCAGGATTACTTACCGGGTCGCCTCCCTCACCTGCCATAGCTATACGCTTCTCGGCCATGAGTTCAGCATCGTACCGTACGGGTGTATCAGGCTGTGCGGCTGGTTCGCCGTTAAGAAACCCTGCTGCCGTAGCTTCCGCTGCGATAGCTTCGGGAGTCAATTCGCCTTCGTACCCTTTAACAAAGTAGCTGACCTTACTGTCATCAGGATCTAATCCTGCTGACCGGAAAGCATCTCGCCGTTCATATTGAGCGAGCTTTGCTTCAGCGTCGGTTGCTCTACCTTCGAGTTCCCGTCGCCAATTCGGTTTCGACTCGGATGGACTGTCAACTTCGAGTTCGCCATTTTCGACGGAATCGTTGTCTGTCATTTGTCACTCACCTGACCTGTACGCATCTTGGCGGTGGTACCGAAGATGGAGGTTATGTTGGTAGCTCTCCCCAGAGGGGCCAATCAACATTTCTTAGGATACAGGATTAAAACAACTAAATGCAAGTCTAGTTAGCTTCACCTAAACCACTAAATCCTGTACGATCCATCAACGTTCCCGCTTGACCAGCAAATCTGCTTGCACGCTGTTCAGTTTCACGACGAATACGAGTCACCGACTCCGGTGTTATACCAAACTCACCTAAAGCCAACTCGTCTGCCGTTAACGCTTCCGCACCCAAAGTTGCTTCCGCAAGTCCACGACGGTCACTCAAACGCTGAACCAACTGGCTTTGCGCTACGCCTTCACGTTGCAATCTTTCAGCAGTACCCTTCCCTAGTCCTTGACTTGGCCCAATCGCCCTCATCGCACCCGCTGACAAACCAGCAGCTTCCATACGACGGTTCTGTTCAAACACATTTTTAGCTCTATCAGGATCAAGGAAATACGCTGTCAACGACCCTTTAGGAAGATCATAAAAGTTTTGGAGTTGAGCAATAGTGTCTTGGTTTGCTGTGTCTAACGCTTGTTCGGCTAACGCTACCCGTGACTGAAGTTCTGCGACCGACACATCCCCCTCGATCAACGCAGCGAAATCTTCAGGGCCATCACTGAAATTTGGGGGTAGATCAGCGGCTTGCATCGCTGACCGGTAATCAGTTTCCAAAGCCATGTATTCGTTCTCAGTTAACGCAGGCAACCCTGCATCAATGCGAGCTTTCATCGCTGGGAAACGCAGATTGTAGGCGGGTAGGTCACGTATTTTCATGGCGATAGCTGTACGAGATTGCCCGATTTTCATTTCCCCTTTAATGAAATCAGCGACGCTTTGATCTAATCCGTATGATCTAACAAGGTCGTCTACTACCGCAAAAGCATCTTGTTTAGCGGTAGCGGCAGCGTCGGTACCTGTTCCGGGGGTAGTGCCCGGTTTAGTGCCCGGTTTACGAGCGTTGGGGTTGTAGCTAGGATTAATTTCCCAACCAATAATAGTTACACCATCAGTATCGTATTGATAAATAAACTGTGGCTGGCCATTGATGTCAAATGTTTGTTCAGGGATAGATTCTGAAAATTCAGGCGCATTGTCTGTCCGACCAATCAAATGGCTATAAGAACCATCTTCCATTTCTGGTTGAGCGCCGTAATAATTTGCCTCTCGTGGGTCAGTGGTGCTTTGCCACGAAGAACCATCAGGAGTAATTTTGAACCACATTGGGTTGTCACCCAAACGAACATCTACTTGCTCTTGAACAAGTTCGTCAACCCGCTCAACATATTCAGGCTCGTTACGAGTTTTCCGATCCTCTAACTTTTTAATCCACGAGAAATCTTCGATAAACGCCATAACTATTCCTTACCTCATATTCCCAAAACTAGAGAAAGAATCGTAGCCACCGCTAGTTCGTGCCTGACCACCCAACCCACCAAACATGGTAATCACCTGCTCGGCCATGTCATAAGACAAATCGTTAGCATTCTTCGTGTAACGCCACTCATCACGATTACGGAAATAATCACCCGCCTGCGCTAAAGCCATTGGAGCCTGCAAACCGGCTTCCCCCATGCCACCAGTAGCCAACTGAATAAACAAATCGTTATCGCCGCCCATAAAATCTAACGGACGTTCCAAAATAGCTTCACCCTTTTGCTTAAACGGCGCAAAATAAGATTGCGGGGTGTAACCACTTTCAATCAAATTACGCAACGACGGATACATATTTATTGACTGTTCCTTCAACTGCTCGTTAAGCACATTCTCATCTATGTCGCCATAATACAATTCTTTAGCAAGATCGCTTGTAGCTGAACCCCCAAGGTCAATCATCCACTTACGTTCATACGACTCAACCGTACTCTCATACGATTCAAGCAAACCGGGAGTTCGATCTGGGTCTAACCCCTCAGTCAACGCATTAATAAGCTCTACCTTTTCATCTCGCTTATCCATCCCCAATCGCATGGACCGGTACGACATATCTCGAAGCATGTTACGAACCGCAGGATCTTCAATATCTAACCCTAAACGGCTCGCCATTAACGCTAACTCGTCACCTTTGTTGTCAAGGTAATTGATTTGGTCTTGGGACCATTCGTCCCCATCTTCCCAGCCTGCGCCACCAAGCTCATGCCATGTGACATCAAACTTGCGGGCACTCGCTACACGGCTTTGATACCACTCAGTTTGTTCTAAAACTGCGCGAACCTGATTTTCTTCTTCGTAACCCATTACTTGTGCATAAAGCAAAGCGTTCATGCCGGGTTCAATGGTGTATCCATCTACAACTGTTGGTTTAATGGGTTTACCGTCAAGCCCTGTAAAGATACGCATATCTTCACGGCCCATGAAATAGTCTGCGCCTCCATACATTTGGTATAGAGAATCCACCATTTCTTGTGTCAACACGCTAGGCAAACGAGCGCCGCTTTCAAGCAAATGAGGCGGCAAGTCAAAATCGACAGCGCTCCCATCAGGGAAACGATCTCTATTGAATGAACGAGACTCAGTTTGCTCAGGCGTTAACGTCCCACTACGTTCCGCTGTATAACGCTCACGTTCCTTTACAATTTCTTCAAGAATTTCTTGCTGACGATCAGGGTTTCCTTCGTTATTATGGAATTCTTCTTCAAGTTCCAGTTCCCGCATAGAAGGACCAGTACGATCCTCCTCAGAAGAACTTTCAGGAGTAAACACCCCTACGTTCGCAGAAGTTTCTGGTTGGTCTGTTTCACCTAACAACGAGTCCCTGTCTGCAAACTCAACGGTTTCACCATACTCGTTCTTAAAAAATTCTTCAGCGAAATCAGCGTTACCTTGCCTGTTCGCAAATCTCCCCCTGTCTGCCCCATACCACTTATCTTGTGCGTCTTGATTATCTGCGAACTTAGGGCTATCGGGATGCACCGCCCATGGTGAATAATCTTCCCCATTCCACATCATCTTTAAGGCAGCAACGTTTTTTGCAATAAGTTCTTCTTCAGAAACACCCTGCTTAACCTTGTAAGAATGCGTCCTTTTTGAGCCGTCCTTATTCTTAGTTCTGACTAGCCCAAAGTATTTAGCTAACCCAGCTACCGTAGGCAACCCATCCGCTTTAGTAGGAATCCTAAGTTTTTTCGCTCGGGCAGCACCGGCAGCCCCTTTAGTGAAATTGATTTGGAACAGCCCCCAAGAATCATCATTCCCATCGCCACCCTCAACTCCACGGTTAACGCCACTAACGTCAAAATCTGACTCTCCCCGTGAAATGGCAATAAAGTTAAGAATCTCGTCTTGTGAGAACCCTTCATCTTGAAGGGCAGCCGCTAACTTCGCTACTGAAATTTTCATAACCCAAGCACCTTGTCTACGACTGACATTAAATCACCGACGCCTTTAGCTCTAGCTTCTTCGGGAGCTAAACCTTCAGTAAATTCTATTCCAGCACTCTGAAGATCAACTTGTTCGTTACGCAACCGGGCAGCACTACTTTGATCGTCTAACAATTTGTTAGCCATCGCTATGTATTGTTGTTCTTCCCGACGAGTCAAATTACGACCAAGAACTTCTCGGGCAACTGCTTTACCAGTTTGTTTCAAATAACTGGTCGGATAATAAGTAGGCCCGCTGTCTCGTAAGAAAATGCGTTCAGCTTCTTCAAATTGTTCTTCCGTGACATCAGCTAAACGTCCACCTTCTTCTAACGTAGGGACAGCCGCCATTCCCCCACTTTCACCAAATAACGCTGCGGAAGTCGCTGCGTGCTGTAAAGCTCCTTCAATCGCATTAGCAAAATAAGTTGGGTCAGTGATGTCGTCCATGTCTTTAATGTTCAAACTGTTGTAATACCCTTTAACGAACAATGCTTGCGCTAAACGGTCTTTGTCCCCAACCGAAATGTTTTGCAACCAGTCACCGTAATCACTTAGCTTGAACGCTTCAGGTGCGCCTAACTGCTCAAACTCTGACCCCAAATTCTTTTGGAGAAGCGCTCGGTCTGCGCCTTCAAGTTCTTCTGTAGCAACTTCTACCGGACTACGGGTGTAACCAAGAATCGCATTGTCACCCGAAGAAGTCGTAACCCCCTCCCGAGCAACTCTTGTCTCTGCTTCTTCTCTGTCGTCCGCTATTTGGCCGGAGATACCCCCCGTTTCTATTTTTGCCGCTTCTGCTAGCATCGCAGCTAAAGTGTCCCAGTCCTCTGCCTCAACTAAATTATCCCACTGTTCTTTAGCTTGGTCATAAATCTCTTGGTCTTGGACTTCTCCATCAACCTTAATTAATTTAAGCCCCAAAACCATGCCCTCAAACTGTCCGGCAAGATCATCTTCACTAAGTTCTGCTAATTGTTTCGCATCCATATTTAACCTAAACCTTCAGGTGGAACATTCATCCAACTATCTGGGCTAATAAAATCGTTGTTAAAGTAACGCACCAACGTCGAGCCAAACGTTTCGTTACGCCCCCACTCGATGTGCTTTTTCACCCAGTAGGTATAAAGATCGGCGTTAGCGTCGTCACGCAAACTCTTGTTCGGCCTATCCCGTAGTTCCTCTTGGATTAAGAAACGTTCTGCCAAATAGTCACGGACGTATTTTACTTCAGGACGATAATCAAACTCGGTAGCATGTTCATTTACTAGCGTCGTAAACGAAGCCAACACCCCACGTAACACTGTGTTACCTTGCGAACTTTGATAATCGTCAAACCACCCCGGATACTTACTTCTTAAATCGTTAAGAACAATGTCTCGTTGCGCTTTTTCAACTTCGTTCCCTTTAGCGTTATAAGACATTGATCGAGTATCGCCCGCATCAAATTTAGTTAACAGTGCCTGCTGGACAGGGGCGATGCGAGCACGATACTCAACCCACCCCACAGAACTAGCGTTATTTTTCAACGTTTCTAACGCATCTAACCGTTCAATGTTTCCTTCAGCTAAAGCTGAAACATAAGCATGATACGAGAACGTGCTTACCGTATCTTCAGCACCAACTTCACCTAAAACAAAATCCCCAATTTTAGGATTTGCGTTAGCAAACCTTTCATGTTGTTCTTTAAGAGCGCTGCCCTCTTTGGTGTAAGCAGCCACACCATTTCGCAGTTGTGTACGCCGACGAGCAATGTTCCAGTAGTCAGGATGAGTTTCTAGTAGCCACATAACAGCTTTCTCAAAACCTAACGCCGATTCCACTTTCCGATACGCTTCCATCAATTTGTAGTCAGGAGAAGTAACTGCAATGCTGACGGGCAACGCCGCACCTGCCACAGCATGTAACGCCATGACTTGTTGAGTCCGTCTTTTTACTTCTTCAGTTAACTCGGCACCAATAGAATCAAAATTGTCTAAATCAATAAATCGACCATCCCGAATCATTTGCCCAATTACATCTTGAGCTACAAGACCGGTCATCTTGTTGTAACTAGACGTTCCCGCAACAGGTAAACGTTTAATGATCGTAGGTTCAACACTTTCTAAAGCTCGCATAAACCTGCTGCTGGATTCGGATGCACCGTAAGGCTGGAAGAACGTAAACATTTCTCCCAACGAAGGTTCTTTTATAGCTATTTCCCCCAAAACAAAACTGGCTCCGGGGTTTACACCGGGAGAAGCATTCCAAATCATTACTGAACCGGGATTCACAGTTACAGCTTGGTTCGCTAACATCGGTTGAATCCAACCGGCATAAGGGATACCGTTTATGATTTTGTCGGCAACGTCGTTATCAAACAAATCTGTTAAATCTAAAAAGAATCGGTTATCTTCGTCGTTAGCTAAATCATAGTAACGAGTCCCTCTCGCAACGAACACAGGGTTACGAACTGCAATTCCTGCCCACTTGGTAATAACTTCTTGATACGCTCCAAAGAAAGGCGAAAGGTTCCCTACGACTTCTTGGAATCTGGTTCTCTTACCCAGTTCGTAAAGAAGATCACGCATTTCTTTAAGCGATTCTCGTTTAGCTGCTTGCATCGCATCGTAATGTTGACGGGGAGTCATCGTGTAAGTGCCGTCAGCGTTACGGAAAGGCTGCACTCGACGTGCCCCGTGTTTAGCGTACAACGCTTTCCATAAAGGGTTACGAGAAAGATGGTTAACCGAGGCTGTACCCAACTTAAACATAGCGTTGTCTATGCCGTTAATAAACTGTTTAATGATCGTAGCGGTAGCTAAATCTTGTCCGATACCAGAATGACTAACAATTTTGCCAAAGTTGCTTCCGGTACCTTCCCGCACTTTAGAGATGACTTGATTAGGTGACAGCGTCTTGCCATACAAAGAGTTTTCGCCACTTTCGTCTGCCATTTGACGAACTACAGGCATAACATCTTTGTCCCAAGACACTCTCTCACCCTTAGATGCTTTGTCCCGCAAAGCATCAAAAGCGTCTATCGCACTCGGGCTAGGTTGAAAATCCGCACTCCACTGGGCTGCCCGAAAATCAGGAAGAATAGAATCTACTTCAAGACGAGCAGCTTGCACCCATTCAATTAAATTAGCTGACGTGGCTTCCCCCGCATTATCTAAGTAATGTACAGAAAACGCTTCAGAAAACTCGGTGCCTCGTTTTGATTCTAACCAACCGACCATTTCATCATCTGATAAACGCCACAAGTTCTTTATGTAGGTTTGGAAATCTCCGACCCATTCATCTACCGGGACACCCTCTGTCGGTGTCCACTGTCTATTAACGGTGTCATCCCATTTAGCAGCAAACGTGCCAGCATGAGTGGGGTTATTTACATCAAAAACTTGGTACGCCTCATCACCGTATTCTTGGGCTAACGCAAATGCACGTTGTTGCCCCGAGGCTTGTGTTAAAGCTCGACGGCCATTATCCGACGACGCCGCTCTGCGACTAATCTCTATTTCAAAAGGATCATCACCAAAAACGTTTTTAGCGCCATATGGTCCCACCATAAAGCCTTGGTAACCAGCATCTTGCATCAGTAAACCAGAGCGATCAAAGTTGTTAAGCAACTCGGCGTACTGGTCGCTCATTTCAGGGTGAAGCATGTCAAGAACTTCATCCAACGTCGCCACCTGATTTTCTAAAAGTTCTGCGGCATGACGCAAATCAGTGATTTGTTGCGCCCCGGTTTCAGGGCTTAAACGGCCTGCTTTAACGGCTTGGGTAATCGTGTCTATTTCCCCCATAAGGTCTTGCACGTTAACTTCACGCATCTGGAAACCGAAGTATTCGGCTGCTTCACGAATAGCAGAAGTTTGCATCGTTTTTCGTGCAGTACGACTATACAATCCAGCGGCAGCTAACGCCCCAACTGGACCAGCGACCCCTAACCCGGCAATACCCCAAACTATCTGTCTCCTTCGGTTACTTTCTTTCAACAGGCTTTTAGTAGTCGATTCAAAAATTTCGTTAACTACTTCAGCCCCCGTTAAATCAAACAGTTCATCTGGAGCCAACTGATCTGCTTTGCTTACCCCTTCAGGTAACTCAATAATTCCTTCATCTATTTGGTCTTGTAAACGAGCAGTTATTTCCTCAATCGCCGGGGTAACACTGTCAATGCCTCGCATCCGAGTTAGCTCAGTACGGTAATCTAATAAACCTTGACCAATCCCTGCTAGCTGGCTTTCAAACCCAACGGTTGCAACAGCACGCAGTTCTTCGTCAGTTAAAACTCGGAGGGGCCAACCCGGACGCAACAACACACTTTTTTTCCATCCGGTCATCGCCAGATCTGCCCAACCGTTAACGATCCGTACTCCGTTAGTTAAAGAGTTTTTTGTTTCTAAATTCTTGACATAAGAATAACGAGGGATGACAGCGCTTTGTTCTAAATGTGCTGGAGTCATAGGAAGATTACGACGGTACGAGGTACCTAAAGCAGTTTCCCCATCTAAAATGACTCCATCGCCCGTACCGAATTGTCGAGCTTTAACGGCTTTAGTATGCAGTAGATCTTCAGCGTCTCTAATTCTGCCTTTAATGTTAAACAATAAATAGTTAATGTATTCGGCTTCAGTGCGCCCTGTTTTAGTAGCAAATTCTCTAGCCCGATCCAAAAGTCTAGGATCAATTTTGCTTTGGAAATTTGTGACATACGTTTCAGATAAAGCATCTCTTGTTTTATAAAATAAATCTTTGCGCCCGGACAAAGATTTGGTTTGCCACAACCCGACCAAAGTGTCCGCATCCCCATCAATTTTGAGTTTCTTCATCGCTAAACGAAGAACCTCTCCATTTTCTATACGCCCCGCTTCACGAACCATAGCGTTCCAGTTACGCCATGCCCCATCAACATTTTGGAAATCCATAATGTGATCTGCGACAGCTTCTCGTGTAACTTCAATTATTCTGCGAGGGCTAAAAGTACGGTTGCCAACACTAAACGATAAACGAGGTTCCACCACGTTCATTACCGAACGCCCTAGATCACGACGAACAGCTATTGCTGGTGGATCAGCTAACGTAGAAAACAATGTGCGGTTAAGCGCCATGTTGTCGGCTTCGCTAAACAAACCTCCTAACACAAAGTCATTTGCAGCAGTTGTTAAAGTTGCGTCACCCGCCGCTTCTCGAATTGCTATAGGGATATCGGCTCGCAGCATGTCGTCAGCGGTTCGAGCCAAAGCCCCCATCTGGTTATGTCCCATTGCGTAAGCAACTTGGAACAACGATCCTGCATTTGCGGGGTTGGCTTCTATTAGTTCTCTTATCGCTTGTTGCGTTGCACCTTCTATCCCTGACTCTAACGCTGCTGCTGTTCGAGCATCAGGGGCCGCTGCTAATGCGTCCTGCATTTCTCGGATACTGCGAAAATTAGTGCCCGACGCTTGAGTTTCTACCCATGTACGCATCGCATTTTCTACAGCTTCCCTAGCTACCGTATCCCCCATCGCTAAACGCAACACAAACTTTCGAGTCACAGCGTCAGGAGCTATCGCCAAGGCTTGCGCTAAATCTGGTGTCCAACCCGCAAGTTTAGATAAACGCCTGTCATTCATTAACCGTCCAGCAAGCGTTTGAACTTTCTGTGCTTCAGGAGGCAACTCACCTTTTACACGGTCAGGCATTCGCCGTAGAGTCTCACTAAACGTTAAAGGTTGTGGCCCGTTAAAACCAACACTATGTTCTGGAGCGAAATCTATATCTGCTGCATGTTCATCTATAACGTCTAACACCCGTTGCACTTTTGGAGTTTCCACAAATTCTTCAGGCGTAATTTTGTAGCGAGAACCTACAACGCCTTCCGGCCCAAACATGCCGCCTTCACCCACAGGGTTCCAACGGTGGTGGGTTTGCGCCATCGTGTGAAGCGTTGCACCTTTAGTGCCGCTAACTAGCCGAGCAGTTCGCACTACTGGCATTAATGCTTTAGTTGGGTCAGCATAAAAAACTAGCCCTAAATCGGCTGTCCCTGAAAGGAGACTAAAGAGAGCAGTTTCTTCCATTTCTCTTATTTGGTCAGGGTCGTTAACATCGGCAGTAAGTAACCCGTGGGCAATAGCTTGACCCATTGTTTGTTTGTTACTGATTTCCCATGCTTTAGTCCACGACGACGTATCAAAATAAACGTTCGTAAAATCCCCAGCGTTTGTAACAATGTCCAACGCAATGTTGAGCGGATTGGCGCTGGGGGTTATGCCCGCCATGTTTGCAACAGTTATTGCTGTGCCTACAGGCCGTTGAATGGCTTGCCGATACACCATGTCAAGCCCTTTAGCTCCGGCTTGAACTGGTCCCCGAGCTTGATCCCGCAAAAACCATTCAGGGAAAGCTCTAATAACTTCGCCACCTATTCCTCGTGGCCCCATAGTTTTAGCTACAACGCCACTGTCCCCTAAAACGTTGTCATTGACCGAGGCTTCAATAATGTTCCAGAGGCCGCCTTCGTATTCGTCGTCGCTTAAAAACTTTAAGTATTTACCGGCCACCGGTACATCTTCTAATTTTCCTGCCGTAACGTCATGGACTAGTTCTTGGGAAATGTCTGTAAAGAAGTTGGCAGTTTTGTAACCGGTTTGCAATACTCGGTAGCCCGCTCTAAAGGGCATCGCCCCAAACCCTTGAAAGCCTTTACCTACATCGCTAACAAAATTCCATAGACCCATTAGCTTGGGACAACCTTATGGCGAGACAACGCAGCCAAATTTCCTATAGCGCTAATCACATCTCGTGTTGAGTCAGACGTAGTGCCATAATCCTCTAACGCATACAAGTTAGAAAGAACATTCAAAGCATTAGCGTTATATATAGGAGGCATCTGCGCTTCATTAGCTAACGGCGCACCCGGCTGCATAACCGACTCAGTAGGGCGTTCACTTGGACGCAGGAAATCTCCAGCCGCTCCCGGTTTAACAGGTTGACGAGTAACTTCTGGTAACACATCAGCCATCGGCACAGCATCTAACGCTTCTTCTTGCTGTTGTGCTTGACCGTAAGGTTGACCCCGGTATTGCGTTTCAGCCATTGATGTTTACTTTCTGTCGGGGTGCAATGTCTTGCAACCAACCTAAAAGTTCATCTTCAGACGAACTTCGTATTCTATGGAAGTCCCAGATTTCTGGTTTAAGGAACTTGCTTCCTTTACCTTTGCGTGGCATTACAACGCCGCCAATAACTGGGCCATTTCTGGAGGAGCTTCATTTGGGGGACTCATAACGGATCTCGCTTCGGCACCCATCCCCGGTGCGGCAAGACCCGGTTGAGCTTCAGGAGCAGCAGCGTCAACTTGTTTCGCTTGACGTTCTTGTGCTTCTTTCTGGACTCGTTCCACCGCTTGCGCTAACTCCAGTTTGTTATTCGCAACAAGATCCATAATGCGAGCCAGATCAGCGGGAGGAATAGTTCCTTCTGCTGCTTGCTGCTGGATAGAAGAAAGCAACGCTGCTTCTAACTGTTCAGCGATAACAGAGTCATGTTCAAATTCAGGATCTTCGACAAGAGGATCAATAGACATGAACGAACGTTTGGACATGGTACCCATACCAACTCGTTGTCCTCCCCCTATGACAAGGTTGTTCACATCGGCTCCCGCTTGGGAGTAAGTAACAACGTTTTCAGTAGAGTCAAAGTTGACGTTAGGTGTGTATTCCACTGGGCCTTTAGCGTTCTTAGTTGTCACATAGAACGTGCGCCCCTTGTTACCCGCATACGTTTTAGACATATCAATCGCAAGTTTGTTTTCTTCTTGCAATGACCGAGCCATGATACGTTGGGCTTCTTGTACGGGGAAATCTACAGCGGCAGAAAGAACTGCGTCGCCTCGGCGTCCGGTACGGATATTTGTGGAGGACTCCCCACCGAACTCTGGTGGGATACCAGCAGTTAAACGTTGGGCACGTTCCAACCTGTCAATCGCAGGGTTGGTCATGTAGCCCGGTTGCATCTGCATGTCACGGAGTTCACCGCCCCGGATCACACCAACTTCACCGGTGAGTCCATCGGCAGGGTTCACGATTTGTGGGGTTTCCCCGGCTCGACCTACAAGCCAAGTATCGGGGAACACCCCTTTCTGTACCGCAATAACTTCCAACGCCATCAAACGGGCTTGCATCTGGTACATGCCCAGAATCCCGTCGAATTGCCCTTGCGCTGAATCGAGTGATATGCGCTGCGCTATCACTACAGGTGTTTGACCCAACCGGTTCGGTACTCTTTCAAGTTCGACAACAAGGTTGTCATCGGAACCGTAAGTAGATGTTGCGAACAAACCAGTATTAACTGGGCCTCGCATTGCGATAAGAACTGTCTCGTCATCACCGACATATTCGATAAGTTCGATAGCGGTGTCTGGTCCGGCGTCACTGTCGGATTGGAAAATGCTACCAACCTCGGGATAGTTGTTATGCAACCAGCCGAGTGGTCGTTCGTATCCGAAGATGCAATCACGGGGACGCATATCGTCTACACCCATAAGTGTCGCAGGGTAAGCAGTAAGCGGATCACGCAGATGCCATTCCGGGCATCCTGTAGTTTCGTTCCAACGAAGCTGGGTAACTGTGTTGGAATACCCAATCAGGTATCTCGCACGTTTCGCCATTTGCAAATCCATGCGACTGTTTTCCCACCAACCGAACAACGCTTTGCGTTTAATGTCGGAGTTATCTCTGGACCGTTTCCGAGCGGGATCAAGTGGGGGACAGTAAATGTCAGGACGGGTAGACGCAATCCGCATAGCGGTCTGGTCAAGTCCTTGGGCTAGCAAGTTAGCTACCGCAGACTGTTCATCTGAATTAAGTTCGGGTAGCGGAACAATTACATCGCCGTTATAGTAATCACGCAAAGTACGCATCCGACTTTTTATTTGGTCGGTCGCTTGTGACCTTGCTCCATATATGGCGACTATCTCATCAACTGATTTCACCTAAACAACCTCGTATAAGCATGGTCCCCTTCTATATCTTGCCCTGAAATCCATGACGGTCGCCACTGTTTGCTCCCATCGGTGGATGGTATATATAACTTTTCTAAATTGTGTTCCAGAAACCATTGTGCCATAACACAGTCATCGGTGCGGGCACCAGTCCCTTCAGCGTTCCAACGAGTCACTTCGTTCACTAAAAGAAGGGAATGCGGTCGGGCTTCTGTCCGTTGTTTTCCGGGCAAACGCACTCGGCCAACGCGCCATAACGGAGCAAGCATCTGCACTCCGTACTTGGGATCTCCCTTGTTTCGGGAGTGCGTGTAATGCGGCACAAGCTCCACTCCACGCATCGCCGCCCAACGTTTGAAATGATCGTATTGGAGAATAAATTTTTGAGCGGCATTTGCTTCGATGATCCAGTGGGTGATGGGGCGACCCATGTCGTTTGTTATCTGCCACCAATCTTCAGCTATGCCAGTGAAGGTTTGGTCGGCATGGTTCCAGTCAAGGAACGATGGTGCATCCATCTTACGCCGATACGATTCCAGCAAGTAGCGGAACTGGGTTTCGGGGTTAAACGCCCAACATTGCAAAGCCCAATACTGCGACGGCGAAGGATCTGCTGTCGCCACAACGAACAGGTCGCCTGAAACACCTTTCGGTATTTCCCAAAGATCCCGGTCGTTGTCCCAACAGCCGACGTAATCCACGCCGTCTGATCCAAGGCCGCCACTTACCCATAAAGGGTCAACGAGAACGCTAGCGGGATTTATGTCCGATTGTTGGTAGAGGACCTCGAACCTGTCTGGAGTTTGAGCTTTAATGTGTCTAAGTCGTCGCCACGGGAGCCGCCGAGGGTAAAGTAGGCACCCTTCGGGCCACGGTGCGGCGTCAGGTTTGTGATCGCCTTGACAAAGTTCTTCATGGTGGACCGGATATTTGAGATGATGGTATTTTCGCCATTCGTCTGGTGCATCTTCTGGATCGAACTCCTCTAATTCCATTTCGTCGGGTGGTGCTACCTTGTCCAAGGCGTACCGGTAAATGTCGTCTGCTGACATGCGTTGCCCTTGAAGGATCAGCAACCCTCCCGGCTCTAACCGGGTTTCGGCTACTTCATCCCACCAGCGGCGCATATCTTCACGAGACTCTGCGGACCGCATCTTGCGAGGGTCATATACGTCGTCCCATATGACTAGATCGAAACGACCTCCAAGGAAACCAGAGTCCATTCCGAAAGCAGACCACGTTGGCTCTTTCTGGGAAAGAGGTTGGTCGTCTTGTTGTAGTACCGTAAACGCTTCAGATCGCCAAATCTCTGACGAGTCTGGCTTAAACATTCCGAAGTCTTGTTGAAGGGTAGCTTCGGCGTCTACAGCTAAACCTAAACGAACATCGTTAAGTTCGGCTCTGACTGGATGCGCCCTATCGAACTCTGATCGTAGCCGACGAGAATACCATTCGGCTAGACGTTGCGAAGCTGATCCGATCATTCCTCGGATAGCCCGGTTTCTTACCGTCGCCCACGCTGGAAGAACTTTAGCGAAGAACGTTGATTTACCGGAACCGGGTGGGGCGTTAATAACAGCGTATTCTTCGTACTCTGTTTCCATTAACCCCATGATGCGTTCGGTGGCTTCTACCTGCCACGGCTGCAAAATGATTCCGAAATAGCGTTTAGCAAAAATTTCTATGTTGTCGTAAGCGGCTTGCGCTTCAGGGCAAAGATCATCGTAAGAGGGAACCCCTATAGCTGGTTGTTCCCCCAATGTTTCTTCGGCTGCCAGATAGTTGCGTGGGGCTTTGCCGCCTTCAGCGTCCCGACAAGCATGATAGGAAATGTCGCATTCTTTGGACGCCCCGTACATGGAATTTCCGGCACGACGCAACGCTAAATACTGCGTCCATTTTTCTACGGTGATCGGTTTGCCCGAAGGCATAAGTTCCCCTTGTTAGCGTTTCCCGAAACCGAAAGATCCTCTAGGTTTGCGAGCGCCACGAGATTCGGCACGACGAGACTTAAATGATTGAGAAGATTTGCGGCCACGATCTCGTGCTCCCAACGACTCGTCAAGACGGTCATTGTAGCCTTGGCGACGTTTTGATGGTGAGGCGGCTGGCGGAATTCGTCCGCTGCTTTTATCTTGTTTCATTAGTTTCCATTTCTGATAAAGATACTACTTAACTTACTGGCAAGATTCGCAAACTTCTGGGTTTTCTAAATCGCAGTCGATTGGTGTGTCATCTAGGAAAGGATCTAGTTCGGGGCGTTCACCCAACATTTCTTCGGTAATGGCGGTTGGGTCAACTTGGTGTTCCATAGCATCCTTATTCGTTTTCACTAGTCAGTCTCAATATAAATACATTCCCCCGGACATTCTTCTGCTGATTCTATAACAGCTTCTAAATGGTCATCTTCAAAATGTGCTAACCCGGTTGCGCCACCGGGATTGTCAAATACGTGCCCGTTTTCTTGCACGTAAGCAAGACCGTCATCACGCATAATAAAAACATCAGGACAGATCTCTACACACAATCCGTCACCTGTGCATAAATCTTGGTCAATCCAAACTTTCATTAGCCATCCATATGTCCGCAACAATCACAATGATTGCAACTACAAGGACATATTTCACAACTGCAATTTGGGCATTCCGTCATCGGTTCTTTAATGATGGATATTTTTTGTATACCGCAGTTTTGATACGCCGTTCCTGTGAAGGAGTTGCGTGCTGGGCTGCGCGAGCTAAAGCGTTTCTAGCGTGAGCTTTGTCGTTTATCGGATATTTACGTTGAGAAGGCAACGCAAACTGTGATTTCCGCAGTTTGTTGCGTTGCTTTGAAGTGAGCTTCGCCATGACCTCAAAAGATAGCAGATGGTATTATTGAGTGATGACTATAGAAGAAGTCGCTGAACGAGCGGACGCTTGGTCAGAAGCGATAAAAAAAATTTTGAAAGCTATATCTGCTGCTGGGGTAGCTCTCGCCGCAGCTATAAGTGCTTTACTAATGTGGTGGCCTAACGGCGGAGAAGAAAAAGATACTACCGTATTATTACATAACA